>Ga0160433_100051_pt1 | contig 133882 bp, 114 predicted proteins | sample HID1972K_E0MG_FD_108235 | JGI IMG/M metagenome (GOLD analysis project Ga0160433, IMG submission 108235) | Enriched pill bug-associated microbial communities from UW Madison campus, WI, USA - HID1972K_E0 MG | ecosystem: Host-associated > Arthropoda: Insects > Digestive system > Unclassified ...
CCTTCGGCCCCCTCCACCGCTACGCGGTCCCCCTCCCCCGACGGGGGAGGATTGATCCGGCCGCTGGACCGCTTCCCCTTCGTGCCGGACGACGCCGGGCGGCTGGACCAGGACTGCTACGAGGCGTTCAACATCCAGGTCCAGGGGCTGATGCGCCGGATGACGGCGACCAATGGCGAACGGCTGGTGATCGGCGTGTCGGGCGGGCTGGATTCGACCCAGGCCCTGCTGGTCGCCTGCCGGGCCTTCGACCGGCTGAACCTGCCGCGCGCCGACATCCTGGGCTTCACCATGCCGGGTTTCGCGACCTCGGACGGGACCAAGTCCAACGCCTGGGCGCTGATGAAGGCGCTGGGCGTGACCGGCGCCGAGATCGACATCCGTCCCGCCGCCGAACAGATGTTCAAGGACATCGGCCATCCCTACGCCGCCGGCGAGCCGGTCCACGACATCACCTTCGAGAACGTGCAGGCGGGCCTGCGCACCGACTATCTGTTCCGTCTGGCCAACCAGAACCGGGCCTTCGTCCTGGGCACCGGCGACCTGTCGGAACTGGCGCTGGGCTGGGCCACCTATGGCGTCGGCGACCATATGAGCCACTACAACGTCAACGGCGGGGTGGCGAAGACCCTGATCCGGCACCTGATCCGCTGGGTCGCGGCGCGCGAACTGGTCGGGGCCGACGCGACGCCGACGCTGCACGCCATCCTGGACACCGAGATTTCGCCCGAACTGGTCCCGGCCAGGGACGGCGCGATCCAGTCGACCGAGGGGACGGTCGGCCCCTATGCCCTGAACGACTTCTTCCTGTTCTACTTCAGCCGTTTCGGCCTGAAGCCGTCCAAGGTCGCCTTCCTGGCGCATCAGGCCTGGGGCGACGCGGGCGCCGGCGAATGGCCGGCCAACACCCCCGAGGCCGAACGGGTCGAATACGACCTGGCGACCATCAAAGGCTGGCTGCGCAAATTCCTGATCCGCTTCTTCCAGACGGCCCAGTTCAAACGCTCGGCCCTTCCCAACGGCCCGAAGGTCATAACCGGCGGCTCCCTGTCCCCCCGCGGCGACTGGCGCGCGCCATCCGACGGCTCGGCCCAGGTCTGGCTGGACGAACTGGACGCCAACGTCCCGGATTGATCCTCAGCCCCTACGGCGTCCGGGACGGGTCGCAAGCGCGCTCAAATAGCCAGACGGCATTGTTCATCTGGTGGAAAAACAACGCGGTGTTCGCCTCGCGAGCCAATCGACCTACCGGTCCTTCGGCCTGTGCTAGGATAGGGGATCGGTCTTTGACATCGCGATCCATTAGACTCCATTGGACTCATTGGACTGTTTTTCGAGTCCAATGACGCCGACCCGCCGTCGCGCCGATTTCAGACGAAATGCACTATTCAGACTCTGTTTTTTCCACGCGCGTCCCGCCGCTGCGGATGACGAACCCAGGCTGAGCCGTTAGAACCCCGCCATGACCGACGACGTGACCAAAGATTCCAACGGCGCCATCCTGGCGGACGGCGACAATGTGACCCTGATCAAGGACCTGAAGGTCAAGGGCTCGGGCGGGGTGACGCTGAAGCGCGGGACCCTGGTCAAGAAGATCCGCCTGACGGGCGATCCCGAAGAGATCGAGGCCAATGTCGAAAAGGTGCGCGGCCTGGTCCTGCGCACCGAATTCGTCAAGAAGGCCTGATCAGCCCGCTGCGGCGATGGCGCGGGCGGCCTCCAGGTCCGCCGCATTGTCGACCGACAGCGGGGCTTCGTCGATGACGGCGGCCCAGATCTGCATCCCCATCTCCAGGGCGCGCAGCTGTTCCAGCTTCTCGCGTTTCTCCAGCGGCGATTGCGGCGCGGCGCAGAAGCGGTTCAGCGCCTCGCGGCGATAGCCATAGACGCCGATGTGGCGCCAGATGGGACCGTCGCCGTACAGGGTCGAACGGGTGAAATACAGGGCGCGGCCCTGGCGCTCGCCCTCGCCCCGTTCGTTCTCTTTCAGGGCCAGCACCGCCTTGACCACGTCCGGATTGGCGCGGTCCGACACGTCGGCCTCGGCGGCGACCAGGGTGGCGATGTCGCACGTCGGTTCGCCATGCAGGATCGCCGCGCAGGCCGTGGCCAGGCCGGGGCTGGCGAAGGGCATGTCGCCCTGCACATTGATGACGGCGTCGAAATCGCCTTCCGGGTCGATGGCGTCCACCGCCGCGCGGATGCGATCCGAGCCGCTGGGCAGGTTCGGGTCGGTCAGGACGGCGCGCCCGCCCGCCGCCTCGATCGCCTCGACGATCTCGGGATCGCCCGCGGCGACGACGACCGGCAGGCCCGAGGCCTCGGCCTGCTGGTAGGCCCGTACGATCATGGGAAGGCCGCCGATGTCCGCCAGCGGCTTGTCGGGCAGACGGGTGGCCGCCATGCGAGCGGGTATCATTATCAAGGGATTCATCGGCTTCCTGGCGCCTGTGCGGTTCACGCGGTTGCGAAGGCCGCGCTACCGTGCCAGAGACGCCAACGCAAGAATATGTCCGGGGCGTGTTTTGTTGGGGCCCGGCGCGGCAGAGGGATTCGACCAGGCGCATGAGCGGCGATCTGAAGTGGAACAAGATTTTCGGCGCGGCTCTGGGGACGGCTTTCGTCATCCTGGTCGTCCAGCAGGCGTCGGGCCTGATCTATCACTCCGAGCCCCCGGAAAAGATGGGCTATTTCGTCGATGCGCCGGACGAGGCCGCGGGCGCCGAGGAAGTCGAGTTGCCGCCGGATTGGGGCACGGTCCTGCCGGCCGCCGACCTGGCCGCCGGCGAGGCCGCCTTCGCGCGTTGCCAGGCCTGCCATGACGGCCACCAGGGCGGCGCCGACAAGATCGGTCCGAATCTGTATGGCGTCGTCGGCGGCCCGGTCGAGCACCGCGCCGGCTTCGCCTATTCCGACGCCATGACCAAGCACAAGGCCGAGGCGCCGACCTGGGGCTATGACCAGCTGAACAGCTTCATCACCGCCCCGGCCCGCTATGTGCCGGGCACCAAGATGTCGTTCGCCGGCATCCGCGACACCCAGACACGCATCAATCTGATCGCCTGGCTGCGCACCCAGGGTTCGACCGGCTACGCCATCCCGGCGCCCGATCCCGCCCGCCAGCCCGGCGCCGCCGCTCCGGCCGAGGGCGCCGAGGCGCCGGTGACCGAAGGCGCCGCCGCCGCCGAAGCGCCGGGCGCCGCCCCGGCCGCCGAGGCTGATGCTGCGACGACCCAGGCGACACCGGCCGCTCCGCCCGCCGCGACCAGCCCGGCCCCGCCGAACCACTGATCGCCGCCACTGCCTGAATTGAAACGGGGCGGCCCTCGCAGGCCGCCCCGTTCTGCTTTGAGCGCGTGGATCGCCGGATCAGAGGATCCGCGCGGCCTCCTCGAAGGACAGGCGCGGCGAGCGGGGGAACAGGTTCTCGTCCGAGCCATAGCCCAGGTTGACGATGAAGTTCGGCTCGACATGGCTGTCGGGGAAGAACTCGGCCTTGACCCCCGCCGCGTCGAAGCCCGACATCGGGCCGACGTCCAGGCCCAGGGCGCGCGCGGCGATCATCAGATAGCCGCCCTGCAGCGAGGCGTTGCGGAAGGCCGTCTCGCGCCGTCCGGCCTCTTCGCCGAACCAGTCCTTGGCGCCTGGGGCGTGCGGGAACAGGGTCGGCAGGTGCTCGTGGAAGTCGATGTCCTGGGCGACGATCAGATTGACCGGCGCCTGCAGCGTCTTGGCGCGGTTGCCCTCGCTCATCAGCGGCGCCAGGCGGGCCTTGGCCTCGGGCGAGGTGACGAACAGGAAGCGGGCCGGGGTGGCGTTCACCGCCGTGGGACCGAACTTGGTCAGGTCATAGAGCCTGTGCAGCAGTTCGGGCGCGACGGGGCGGTCGGTCCAGCCGTTGCGGGTCCGCGCCTCGGTGAAGAGCTGCGACAGGGCGGCGTCCGACAGCGGGGCGTCGCGTTGGGTGGTGGCGTCATAGGCCATGGAAGCGTTCCTGGAATGAATAGCAACGAGTGCAGTTGCTAGATAATCCATTCAGCAACTGTATCAAGTGCAAATCAGGCGCCGCAGCGTTTCCGATTCGGCGCCTACGGAAAACCTCTGTCGCAAAGCCGGTCTTGGCCCTATCTAGGAGGGATGAAAGACCTGACCCAACTGATGCAGCAGGCCCAGGCGATGCAGCAAAAGCTGCAGGAGGCCCAGGCCAGGATGGCCGAAACCGCCGCCGAGGGTTCCTCGGGCGGGGGCCTTGTCTCCGTCGCCCTGAAGGGGCCGGGCGAGATCACCGCGATCCGGATCGACGACAGCCTGATGACGCCGGGCGAGGGCGAGATCCTGGCCGACCTGATCGTCGCCGCCCACGCCGACGCCAAGCGCAAGCTGGACGAACAGAACAACGCCCTGATGCGCGAGGCCGCAGGTCCCATGGCCGGGATGAACATTCCCGGAATGCCGAAACTGTTCTGATGGCCGCCTCCGCCGGGCCGGAGATCGAGCGGCTCATCTCCCTTCTCGCCAAACTGCCGGGGCTGGGGCCGCGCTCGGCCCGACGGGCGGCGCTGGCCCTGCTGAAGCGGCGCGAGCAGCTGCTGGTCCCGCTGGCGGCGTCCCTGGCCGAGACGGCCGAGAAGGTGGTGTCCTGTTCGGTCTGCGGCGCGCCCGACACGCGCGACCCCTGCGCCATCTGTTCGGACGGCGCGCGCGACAACGGCCTGATCTGCGTGGTCGAGGAAGCCGGCGCCCTGTGGGCCATGGAGCGGTCAGGCGCCTTTCGCGGCAAGTATCATGTTCTGGGCGGGCTGCTGTCGGCGCTGGACGGGGTCGGGCCCGAGCATCTGCGCATCACCGAACTGGTCGGGCGAGTGCGGGGCGGCGGCGTCAGCGAAGTGGTGCTGGCCTTGCCCGCCACGGTCGATGGCCAGACCACCGCCCACTATGTCGCCGAACGGATCGCCGGGCCGGAGGTCGAGGTCACCTCGCTGGCGCGCGGCGTGCCGGTGGGCGGCGAACTGGACTGGCTGGACGACGGCACCATCGTCCAGGCCCTGCGGGCGCGGCGTCCTGCATAGAGGCTCGGCGGCCCGATCAGTTGGAAGGCGTCGTCGGCGCGTTCACGTTCGGGGTCTGGTCGGCCGGCACGGGCGCGGGCGCGCCGGTGGCGGTGGTGGGCGCATCCGCCGCCGGCGGCGTGTCGGCATCGCCGGCGAAGGCCTGGGCGTCGACGGCCTTTTCGGTCGGCGTGGGATTCTGGGCGTTGAAGCCGTTGTTTGACACCATCCACATGCCGATCAGCAGGATGGCGGCGGCGGCGGTCGACACCAGCAGGATCACGAGAATCCGCGGACCCCGCCTGGCGCTGCGCACATATTCGGCGTCCACGGGGCGTCCTTCGTGAACCGCGTCGGCGGCCTTGTCGTGGCGGTGGGGTTCTTGCGGGATCATGACGCCTCTCGTCGAAGGAAGGGATGCTGGCGAATCAACGTCATCCGGCCTGTGACGTTCCTGACATCGCGCTGAGCCCGACGGCGCGCTTCTAAACATCCGCGACTCCCGCTAGGAACGGAGCATGAACATGATCGTGCTTCTTCTCGCCGTTCTCGCCATCGCCCTGGGCGGCGCCTTCCTGTGGGCCTTCATGGGTTGGCAAAGGACACGCAGCGCGCTGGCGGCGGCCGAGACTCGCGTCGATCTGGTCGAGCGCAGCCAGGTCACGATGGCCGAGTTGCTGAAGGCCCAGGCGGCCCAGTCGGCCCAGGTGGTGGCGGACCAGATGGTCACCCGCGCGACGGAGACCTTCCGCGCCCAGGATCAGCTGGCGCGCGAGCGGATGGCGGCCCAGCTGAAGCCCGTCGCCGACACCCTGTCGAAATTCCAGGAGCATGTCGCCGCGCTGGAGAAGACGCGCGCCGAGGAGACCGGCGGCCTGCGCGAGCAGCTGGCCGCCCTGATGACCGCCTCGTCCGCGACGCGGGACGAAGCGCGCAAACTGACCGAGGCCCTGCGCGGCAACACCGGCCGGCGCGGGCGCTGGGGCGAACAGACCTGCCGCAACGTGCTGGAGGCGGCCGGAATGGCCGGACGGTTCGACTTCACCGAACAGGCCTCCAGCGCCGACGACGAGGGCCGCCAGAACCGGCCCGACTTCATCGTGCGCCTGCCCGGCGGCGGAATGTTCGTGATCGACGCCAAGGTCCCGCTGGCCTTCGACGAGGGCGAGGGGGACGAGGAGGCGCGCGCCCGCTCGGTGGCCTCTCGCACCGCCGCCAGCCTGAAGACCCATGTGCGCCAGCTGTCGTCCAAGGCCTATCAGGACCAGTTCAAGCCCAGCCCCGACTTCGTCGTCCTGTTCGTGCCCGGCGACAGCTTCCTGGCCACGGCGCTGGACCATGAGCCGGACCTGTTGTCCAACGCGATGGAGTCGCGCGTGGTCATCGCCACCCCCTCGACCCTTTTCGCCCTATGCAAGGCGGTCGCCTATGGCTGGCGGGCCGAGGAGCAGGCGGCCAACGCCGACAAGGTCGCGGCCCTGGGGCGCGAACTCTACAAGCGGCTGTCGGTCATGGGCGGGCACGCCTCGGCGGTCGGGCGCGCGCTGGACCAGGCGGTCGGGAAATACAATCAGTTCGTCGGCTCGCTGGAGAGCCAGGTCATGGTCTCGGCCCGCCGGTTCGAGGACCTGCAGGTCGATCATGAAGGCAAGGCCCTGCCCGACCTGACGCCGGTCGAGGCCGCGCCGCGCGTCATCAGCCGGCCCGAACTGATCGCCTCGTCCACGTCGGAATAGGACGCTTCCCTTCCACATGTGGAAAGTCTGCTTGACAAAGTGATATGAGGAATGTCAATCTTGCTTGTCAGTTAGACAAGGGATGTTGACCAATGCGCAAATGGACGCCGGTGATCAGGGCGGCCCTGATCACCTTCGGCGGCGGCTTCCTGCTGTCCTTCCTCGGCGGGATCGTCGTCGGCTATGGCTCCACGGCCGGGTGGTTTGGCGTGCAGACCGCTGGGCTGATCGTGACCGGCGTCTTCGCCGTCGCCTTGATGATCGGCGCCCTGTGGATCGGCGCCGAATGGATGCGGGTGATCGACGAGGCCGCGCGTGAGGCGCACAAGACGGCCTGGTACTGGGGCGGTTCGGGCGGGATGTGCGTCAGCGGCGTGGTGCTGATGCTGTCCGCCGCCGAGCCGTGGCGCGACATCATCGCTCGGTTCGTCCCCGTCAGCGGCGCGCCGGTCGACTATATGGCGGCGGGCGCGGCCCTGCTGCTCGCCCCCATGCTGATCGGCTACACCCTTGTCTGGGCGTGGTGGTGGTTGGCGCGGATGCGGGGCTGAGCCATGAACAATCGTCTCAAGGTGCTGCGGGCCGAACGCAACTGGTCGCAGGCGCAGCTGGCCGAACATCTGGGCGTGTCGCGCCAGACCGTGAACGCGCTGGAAACCGGCCGCTACGACCCCTCCCTGCCGCTGGCGTTCAAGATCGCGCGGATCTTCGAACAGCCCATCGAATCCATCTTTTCGGAATAGGACTGCGTGTCATGACGACCCTCTCTCCGGCCCGTTTGCCCGCCTGGGCGCACACCGCCCTGCGGCTGCTGGCCATAGCCGTCGTGTTCGGCATCGCCGGCTATGGCGTCGGCTGGCTGCTGGCCGAGCGTTTTCCCGACGCCGGAGCCTTGCCCGATTTCCGCTGGGCCGATCTGGCGGCGGGCGGGCTGGCGCTGGTGCTGGTGGTCGCCGCCGTCTCGACCCTGATCGCCAGTCTCAGCCCCGTGCGCCTGGGGAGGCTGCTGAAGCTGGAAGGCCCGGCCGGCGCGCGCGAGATTTCGGACGCGCGGCTGCAGGCGCTCGTCTTCGGCCTGTCGGGCGTCATCATGGCCATGCCCATGGCCATCGCGGCGCTGGGCGTCTCGCCGCTGGCCGGCCTGCTGGCCGTCGGGGTGCTGCTGGCGATCCACACGGCCCTGAACCTGAAGGCCTGGCGCGGCGGCGACGAGCTGATCCGGCGCGTGGTGACGGATTCGGCCAGCGTCACCTTCTGGCTGGGCCAGGGGCTGCTGTTCGTCTGGGCCGCCGCCGAGCGTCTGGGCGCCGCCCCCGTCCTGACCGCCTGGGACGCCTATGTCGTGCTGATGGGCCTCTATCTGACGGTGTCGATGGTCATGACCATCCGGCGCGGCCTGGCCTGACCCCAACCCTTCTCTTCTCATTTCCCACAAGGACCGATCCCATGACCCTTGCCCGACTGCTCAAGACCTCGGCCTCCACCCTCGCGCGCGGCGCGGCAGGCGTCGCCGGGGGGCTGGCCCTGTTCCTGGCCATCGCCGGAGCCCCCGCCGACGCCCTGGCCCAGGACGCCGCCGCCGCGCCCGCCATCCAGGGGAACGGCCCCGCCCTTTGGGTGATCAAGGACGAGGATTCGACCCTCTATCTGTTCGGCTCGGTCCATGTGCTGCGCCCCACGACCGGCTGGGCCAGCCCGCGCGTCACCGCCGCCTTCGACAGCGCCTCGGACATCTGGTTCGAGATCAGCAATCCCGACGACCAGGCGGCGATCATCCCCCTGATCCAGCAATACGGCCTGTCGCCCGAGACGCCGCTGTCCAGCCGCCTGACGCCCGAGGAACGGGCCGAACTGGACGCGGCCGCGATCACCATGGGCGCCTCGGCCGCTCAGATGGACCCGATGAAACCCTGGCTCGCCGCCCTGACCCTGTCGGTCGCGCCGCTGGTCAAGGCGGGATATGATCCCAAGTCCGGGGTCGAACTGGTGCTGAAGGCGCGGGCCGAGGCGGCGGGCAAGCCGATCCATGGCTTCGAGACGCTGGACAAGCAGGTGGGGCTGCTGGCCGGCCTGCCCGACGATGTCCAGCTGGCCTTCCTGCGCGAGACGCTGAAGGACTATCAGGACGCCACGGCGGTGCTGGACGCCATGGTCGAGGCCTGGTCCACGGGCGATGTCGCGACCCTGGACCGCATCATGGTCGAGGACATGAAGGCCGACTCGCCGGCGCTGTACAAGGCGCTGCTGGTCGACCGCAACACCGACTGGGCGGACCAGATCCAGACCCTGCTGCAGGGCTCGGGCACGGCCTTCATCGCCGTGGGGGCCGGGCATCTGGCTGGCGACGACAGCGTCCAGGCCATCCTGCAGTCGCGCGGCGTGACCGTGGAGGCGGTCGAATAGACAACGGTTCCGGGAAGGCGGCTGGAGCGGGCAGCGGGAATCGAACCCGCACGAAAAGCTTGGGAAGCTTTCAGGCTACCACTACATCATGCCCGCGATGGCCTGGAGGCGGTCTATCGCAACCTCGCCGTCCGCTCAAGCCGCGCGCCCCGGTTCTCGCGGGCGTAGCGCTGGGCGATGACGGTGCAGGCGAACAGCTGGATCTGGTGGAACAGCATGATCGGCAGGACGATCAACGGGACCGCATGGCCGGCGAACAGGATGCCGGCCAGGGGAATGCCCGTGACGATGCTCTTCTTGGAGCCGCAGAACAGGATGACGATCCGGTCCGGCCGGTCGAACCGCAGCAGCCGGCCCAGCGCCAGGGTCACGGTAAGGGCGACGGCCAGAAGCACGACGTTCAGGCCCAGGACCTTGACCAGGTCCGACAGGGCGACCTGGGACCAGACGCCGGCGATCATGCCCTCGCTGAAGGCGGCGTAGACGATCAGCAGGATCGAGCCGCGATCGACCATGCCGGTCAGCCGGGCGTGGCGGTCCAGCCAGTCCTTCAGCAGCGGGCGGCACAGCTGGCCCATGGCGAAGGGGGCCAGGATCTGAAGCCCGATGTCGATCATGGATTGCAAGCGGACGCCCCCGCCTTCGCCCCCGATCAGCCAGGCGACCAGCAGCGGGGTCGCGATGACGCCCAGCATCTGCGACAGGCTGGCGCTGGTCAGGGCGCCGGGCACATTGCCCCCGGCGATGGAGGTGAAGGCGATGGACGACTGCACCGTGGAGGGCAGCAGGCACAGGAACAGCATTCCAGTCAGCAGGTCGGCCTGAAGCCAGCCGCGCATCAGAAAGACCAGTATCAGCCCCAGGATCGGGAAGATCACGAAGGTGCTGGCCAGCACCGTTCCTTGCAGCCGCCAGTGCAGGACGCCGGCCTTGATCGCCGCCGGCGACATCCGCGCCCCATAGAGGAAGAACAGCAGGGCGATGGCGACCGTCACCACCCGGTTCAGCACTTCGGCGGCCCGGCCCGAGGCCGGCAGCAGGGCCGCCAGGATCACCATGCCGATCAGGGCCAGCAGATAGCGGTCGATCGGCAGGCGGGACAGGAAACGGCGCATCGGGCACTCGGGCGGCGGCGGGTCGCCCGGGTGATAGGCCACGCCGCCGCCGCTTCAAACCCCTGAACGTCAGGCGCCGGCGCGGTTCCTGACCAGATCGTCCACGACCGACGGATCGGCCAGGGTCGAGGTGTCGCCCAGCGCGCCGATCTCGTTCTCCGCGATCTTCCTCAGGATGCGGCGCATGATCTTGCCCGAGCGGGTCTTGGGCAGGCCCGGCGCCCACTGGATCACGTCCGGCGCGGCGATGGGACCGATCTCCTGACGCACATGGGCGACCAGGGCCTTGCGCAGATCCTCGGTCGGCTCGACGCCCTTGTTCAGGGTGACATAGGCGTAGATGCCCTGGCCCTTGATGTCGTGGGGATAGCCAACGACCGCCGCCTCGGCGACCATATCGTGCAGGACCAGGGCGCTCTCGATCTCGGCGGTGCCCATGCGGTGGCCCGAGACGTTGATCACGTCGTCCACCCGGCCGGTGATCCAGTAATAGCCGTCCTCGTCGCGGCGGCAGCCGTCGCCGGTGAAATAGCGGCCGGGGTAGGTCGAGAAATAGGTGTCGAAGAAACGCTGGTCGTCGCCATAGACGGTGCGCATCTGGCCCGGCCAGCTGTCGGTGATGCACAGGTTTCCGGACACGGCGCCGTTCAGCGGCCGGCCGTCTGCGTCCACGATCTGAAGCTCCACCCCCGGCAGGGGCAGGGTGGCGGACCCCGGCTTCAGATCGGTGGCGCCGGGCAGGGGGGTGATCAGATGGCCGCCCGTCTCGGTCTGCCACCAGGTGTCGACGATGGGGCAGCGGCCGTCGCCGACGACCTCGTGATACCAGCGCCAGGCCTCGGGGTTGATCGGCTCTCCGACCGTGCCGAGCAGGCGCAGCGAGGCGCGCGAGGTCGCCTTAACGGCGGCGTCGCCTTCACGCATCAGGGCGCGAAGCGCCGTGGGGGCGGTGTAGAAGATCTCGACCTTGTGCTTGTCCACCACCTGCCAGAAGCGGCTGGCGTCGGGATAGTTGGGCACGCCCTCGAACATCAGGGTCGTCGCCGCGTTCGCCAGCGGGCCGTACAGCAGATAGGAATGGCCGGTGACCCAGCCCACGTCGGCGGTGCACCAGAAGACCTCGCCGGGGCGGTAGTCGAATGTCAGCTCATGGGTCCAGGCGGCCCAGAACAGATAGCCGCCCGTGGTGTGCAGCACCCCCTTGGGCTTTCCGGTCGAACCCGAGGTGTAGAGGATGAACAGCGGGTCCTCGGCGTTCATCGGCTCGGGCGGGCAGTCGGTTCCGACCTTGGCGGCCTCCAGGCCGTAGTCGAAGTCGCGGCCCTCGACCATCGGCACGTCGCGGTCGGTGCGGCGCACGACCAGGACGGTGTCGACCTTCACCTTCTCCAGCGCCGCGTCGACATTGGCCTTCAGCGGCACGTGCTTGCCGCCGCGCAGGCCTTCGTCGGCGGTGATGATCAGGTTGGAGCCGCAGTCCTCGATTCGGCCGCACAGGCTGTCGGGCGAAAAGCCGCCGAACACGACCGAATGGATGGCCCCGATGCGGGCGCAGGCCAGCATGGCGTAGGCGGCTTCGGGGATCATCGGCAGATACAGGGTGATCCGGTCGCCCTTTTTGGCGCCGTGCGCCTTCAGCACATTGGCCATGCGGCACACCTCGGCGTGCAGTTCGCCATAGGTGATGCGGCGGCTGTCGTTCGGATCGTCGCCTTCCCAGATGATCGCCGTCTCGTCCCTGCGGTGGGGCAGGTGGCGGTCGATGCAGTTGGCCGAGACGTTCAGCACGCCGTCCTCGAACCAGCGGATGCGGAAGTCCTCTTTCTTGAAGGAGACGTCCTTGATCTTCGTCGGCGCCTTGATCCAGTCCAGGCGTTTCGCCTGTTCGGCCCAGAAGGCGTCGGGAGTCTCGCGCGCCGCGACCCGCGCCGCCTCATAGGCCCGCCGGTTCATATGGGACTTTGCGGCCCAGTCGGCGGGGACGGGATAGAGGTCGGGATCAGGCACGCGAGACATCTCCAGCATCAGAAATCAGAACCCGTATTTGGCGAACAGGATCAGTCGGGTCATGTCGCCGCTGTCGCCGGACTCGATCTCGCGATCGGCGAACATCAGTTCGGCGCCGACATCAAACGCCGTAACGGGCGACCAGATCAAGTTGGCGTGGATGCTCTGGGCCGAACGGTTGGCGGTCAGGCCGGTGATGGCGACGTCGTTGTCCACCTTCTGCGCCGACCAGACCAGGTTGGAGCGCCAGCCGGGCGACCAGACGTGGCGATAGGCGGCGAATCCGGCCAGCACGCCGATGGCGTCCAGTTCGCCCGAGGCGTCCAGCACGGCGTCGTTGGAGAAGTTCAGCCCCAGATAGCGGCCGATCCCCTCGCCCCCGCTGAGCATCAGGCGGATGTCGTCCTGGCCGCCGACCTTGAACTTGGCCGAGGCCGACAGGCCCCAGCCCGTCGCGGTGGAGTCGATATTGGTGGCGGGGTTCTGATACTTCAGCTGGCGCAGCAGGCCGGCGAACTGGAAATCGCCCCAAGGCCGGGTCGCCGCATAGCGGGCGGTGAAGTCCGGCAGGCTGTTGTCGTCGGCGACGACGCGGGTTCCGCCGCCGAAGGGGGTGACGGTCGTCTCGGGGTTCTCGACCGAGACCGAGAAGGGGCCGCGCGTATAGCGGACCTGGACCTGGCGGGCGAAGACCGTGCCTTCGGCGGCGCCGATGAAGTCGGCGGATTCGGGCAGGACGGCGGTGTTCTGGAAGTTGGTCCACTCCTGACCGATCAGCCAGTTGTCGATGGTGACGAAGGCGCGCCGCAGCGCCGGGTTGGCCGGACTGGTGGTGCGCTGATCGGTGACGCCGGGCAGGGTCTGGAAGTCCATTTCCAGCCGGGTGCCGACCTTGTGGCCGCCCACCAGGCCGTCGGTGGTCAGCCAGAAGCGGGTCTGGCGGGCGTTGAAGTCGGTCGCCGCATCCTCGTCGTCGCCCCCGATGGGGATGGAGCCGGGGACGTGGAATTCGCGCAAGGAGTCGCCGTTGATCGGATCGCCGCCGGAATAGCTGGACACCGAGGCGTCCACCTTGACGAAGCCGCCGAACTTGACCGTGTGATCGCCGATGCGGAAGCCTTCGCTCAGCGGCGCGGGCGCGGCCGCCTGCTGCACCGGCGCCGGGGCGGCGGGGCGGGTCTCCAGCCGGATGATGTCCTGTTGTTGCGCGGCCTGCTGGGTGCGGGCGGCGACGACCTCGGATTTCAGCGCGTTCAGCTCGGATTCGAGCTGGGCGATGCGCGCTTCCAGGGCGGCCTGGCTGTCCTGGGCGAACGCTGCGCCAGGCAGGATCGTCAGGGCGGCGGCGGCGACGCCGGCCGAAAGGCGGGTCTTGATCATGATCATTCCTCCCGAGCCCGTCTGGTGCGGACCTCTGCAAGCGGGCAGCTTTCCGTCTGCGGGGGCGGCTGACCATTGGCCATTGGTCTAGTTTCGACCAAAGTCGAGGCGCGCCATGATGTCGTCGATGCGGCCGACAGCAACGCCGCGCATGGGAAGGACGCCAATGGATCGCATCGTCATCGCCGACGACCATCCGCTGTTCCGCGCGGCCCTGCGCTCGGCCGTCGACAAGGCGGCGCCCGGCGCGGCGGTCGAGGAATGCGCCAGCCTGGCCGAGGCCCGGGCGGCGATGCGCGCGGCCCCCGTCGATCTGCTGCTGCTGGACCTGAAGCTGTCGGACAGCGAGGGGATGGCGGGCCTCGCCGCCGTGCGGGCCGAACATCCGACCGTGCCGGTCGCCGTAGTCTCGGCCAGCGAGGACGCGCCGGTGGTGCGGCACGCCCTGGGCCTGGGCGCCGCCGGCTTCATTCCCAAGTCCGCCCCCCTGTCGCAGATGGTCGAGGGCATCACCGCCATCCTGGCCGGCGACAGCTGGGCGCCGGACCTGCCCGAGGCGGAGGAGGACGATCTGGCCGGGCGCGTCGCCAGCCTGACGCCGTCGCAGCTGCGCATCCTGGAGGGGCTGAAGGCCGGGCGGCTGAACAAGCAGATCGCCTTCGACCTGGGCGTGTCGGAGGCGACGATCAAGGCGCACCTGACCAGCGTGTTCAGGAAGTTGGGCGTCCAGAACCGCACCCAGGCGGTGATCCTGGCCAAGCGGCTGGACACGGTCTGAGCGGGCCGGTCAGCTCGACAGGAAGGCCTTCAGCGCCGCCGGCTTGATCGGCTTTGGCAACAGGACCGCGCCCGCCGCCGTCGCCTGTTCGCCCAGGCCGTCGCGAGTGTCGGCGGTGACCAGGGCGATGCGGCGCACCCCGTGCGCCCGCAGCCAGTCGATGACGGCGAAACCCTCGGATCCGTCGCCGAGGTGCAGATCGACCAGGGCGGCGTCGAACGGGCCCGCCGCCGCCCGCGCCTCGTCCAGGCCGCCAGCCAGGGTGGGCCGCGCGCCCCAGCGCGTCAGCAGGGCGTCCAGCGCGTCCAGGATCACCGGCTCGTTGTCCACGCACAGCACCCGCAGGCCCGCCAGAGGCAGGCGCAGGTCGGCGCCCGCCGGCGCTTCCGGCGTCAGGTCGGCGGCGCTGCGCGGGGCGGTGATGCGGAAGGTCGCGCCCCGCCCGACCCGCGAACTCAGCTCCAGCGGGTGGTCCAGAAGGCTGGACAGGCGGCGCACGATGGCCAGGCCCAGGCCCGCGCCGGGCTCGTCCACGGCTGCGCCGGGCAGGCGCACGAACTCGCCGAAGACCGTCTCCTGATCGGCGTCGGGAATGCCGCGGCCGGTGTCGCAGACGAACAGCCGCACCCGGTCGCCGCTGCGCCTGGCCCCGACCAGCACCCGCCCCTGGTCGGTATAGCGGATGGCGTTGGACACCAGATTCTGCAGCATCGATCGCAACAGGTCGCGGTCCGACGACACCCACAGCCGGCTGGGCACGATGACCAGCCGCAGGCCCTTGGCGGCGGCGACCGGCGCATATTCGCGCCGCAACTCGTCGAACAGGCCGCCCAGCGACAGGCGCGTCACCGCCGCCTTCACCCCGCCGGCCTCCAGCTTGGACAGGTTCAGCAGGGCGGTCAGCAGCCGGTGAGCGCTGTCGATGGCGCGGTCGGCGTTGACGGCCAGGGTGCGGCTGGAGGCGTCCGCCAGCGCCGGCTCCTCCTTCAGCGCCGCGATGAACAGGCGCGCGGCGTGCAGCGGCTGCAGCAGGTCGTGGCTGGCGGCGGCCAGGAAGCGGGTCTTGGAGGCGGTGGCGTCCTCGGCGACCCGGCGGGCCTCTTCCAGCCGGGCGGTGCGGTCGGCGACGCGCGCCTCCAGCCTTTCGTTGGCTTCTTCCAGCTGGCGGGCGGCGCGGCGCAGGGCGGTGATGTCGGTGTAGCTGGTGGCGTAGCCGCCGCCGGGGATGGGCGCGCCGGACGAGCGCAGCACCCGGCCGTCGGGCTGCTGGCGTTCGTGGTCGTGGGGAATGCGGCGGCTCAGCGCCTCCAGCCGCCGCTCGACCCAGGCCTCGATGTCGTCGGGGCTCTCGCCGCGCTCGGCGTTCAGGCGATAGATGCTGGCGATGGGCAGGCCGACGTGGACGAAGCCGACCGGCAGGTCGAACATGGCCACATAGCGCCGGTTCCAGGCGGTGACGCGCAGATCCTCGTCGACCACGATCACGCCCTGGTCGATGTTGTCGAGCGTGGTCTGCAGCAGGTCGCGGTTGAACTGGACCGCCTGGGACGCCTCGTCCAGCATCCGCACGACATCCTCGGGCGCCCGGCCGCCGCCGGTCAGGGCCGCCGCGATCACCCGCCGCGCCGAGGCCGCGCCGATGGCCCCCGCCAGCATCCGCTCGGTCGCCCGGGCCAGGGCCGCGTCGGCGGGGTCGGCGTCGCGCAGCCGGGTGTCGGTCTCCCGGCCCCAGGCGGCGAAGGCCCGCTCGGCCCGCTCGTCGCCGATGAAGCGGGCCACCAGGGCGCGCAGGTCGCCGACCGAGGCGCCGGACAGGGCGGGCCGCGTCTCCAGCCAGTCGGGACCCAGCCGGTCGACGAAGGCGCGGGCCTGCACCCGGTCGATCAACCGGGGCCGGGAAAGGCGCGAGACGCCGACATAGGCCGCCAGGTTCAGCCCCAGGCTGACGATGACCCCCAGCGCCAGCGGATCCCTGATCCCCAGCATGACGTGCGGATGCCAGCCCGCGCCGGGCGCCAGCTGCGGCAGGGCCAGCATGACGATCCAGACGGCGGTCCCCACCGTCATCCCCGCCAGGGCGCCGTGGGCATGGCCGCCCCGCCACAGGACCGCGCCGAACAGGGCCGGGGCCAGCTGGGCCAGGGCGGCGAAGGACACCAGCCCCATGGCCGCCAGACCGCGCGACTGGTCCATGGCCTGATAATAGAGCCAGGCCAGCAGCAGGACGGCGACGATGGCCGCGCGCCGGACCTGCAGGATGGTCCCGGCCATGTCCGAGGCGTCGCCGCGCACCCGCCAGCGGTCCCGCGCCAGGAAAGGCAGGATCAGGCTGTTGGACACCATGGCCGACAGGGCCACCGCCTCGACGATGACCATGGCCGTCGCCGCCGAGAAGCCGCCGACGAAGACGATTGCGGTCAGGAGCGACTCGCCGCGACCGAACGGCAGGGCCAGCACCAGCAGGTCCGGATTGACCGACGGCGCGAACAAGGCCCCCGCCGCAACCAGCGGCAGGATCGCCACGCTGGTCAGCAGCAGATAGAGCGGAAAGATCCAGCGCGCGCGCCGGATGTCGGCGGGCTTTCCCCCCTCGACGAAGGCGACATGGAACTGGCGCGGCAGGCAGAAGATCGCCAGGGTCGAGACCAGCACGATGGCCGAAAAGCGCGGCGTGACCCGCGGCGGCTCGGCCAGGCTTCCCAGGCCCTGCACCACGCGCGGCAGCGACCCGTCGTTGACCAGCAGGACCAGGGCGAAGACGGCGACGAACAGCAGGGCGCCCAGCTTGACCATCGATTCCAGGCTGATGGCCTGGATCAGGCCGTGGTTGTGCTCGGTCAGGTCGGGGCGGCGGGCGCCGAACAGGATGGCGAAGAAGGCCAGCACCCCGGCCAGGACCAGCACGGTCACACGCTCTGACCCCGCCACCGGCGTGCCCGCCGTCAACAGTTCGCCCGCCATCGACAGGGACTTCAGCTGCAGCGCGATATAGGGCAGCGAACCCAGGATGGCGACGATGGTGACCGCCGCGCCCAGGGTCTGGCTCTTGCCGTAACGAGAGGCCACGAAGTCGGCGATGGAGCCGACGTTCTCGCGCCGGGCGGCGGCGGCGATGCGACGCCACAGCGGAAACATCACGGTCAGGCCGATCACCGGCCCGATGTAGATGGGCAGATACTCCCACCCGTCCCGCGCCGCCGTGCCGACCGCGCCGTAATAGGTCCAGGAGGTGCAGTAGATCGCCAGGGACAGGGCATAGACCGACGGCCCCAGCCCGCGTCCGCGCGCGCGGACGGCCGGCCGTTCCTGATACCAGGCCACGGCGAACAGCACCGCCATATAGGCGGCGACCAGGCCGAGGATCACCAGGCTGAACATGGGGGCATCTGAACCGGGCCGATGGGATTGCACAAGCGAAAGGGCGGACCGTCTCGCGACGGCCCGCCCCCTCATCCACGCCTGAAAGCAGGATCAGGCGTTGAGGTCGACGTCCTTGCCTTCCTTGACCAGCAGGAAGCCCAGCACCACCGTCGCCAGCGCCACGACGATCGGATACCAGAGGCCGAAGTAGATGTTGCCCGTCGCCGCCACCATGGCGAAGGCGGTGGTCGGCAGGAAGCCGCCGAACCAGCCGTTGCCGATATGATAGGGCAGGGACATGGAGGTGTAGCGGATTCTGGTCGGGAACATCTCGACCAGCGCCGCCGCGATCGGCCCGTAGACCATGGTCACATAGAAGCCGAGGATGAACAGGATCAGCACCACCATCGGCTTGTTGACCAGGGCGCTGTCGGCCTTGGCCGGATAGCCGGCGGCGGCCAGGGCCTCGCCCAGGCCCGCATCCCAGGTCTTCTTCTGGGCGGCGAAGTCGGCCGGGGTCATGGCCTCGCCCCGGAAGCTGGGGATCACCGCCTGATCGCCGATGCGGACCTCGGCGACCGTCCCGGCGGGGGCCGCGACGTTGGCATAGGTCACGCCCGCCTTGGCCAGATAGGATTTGGCCAGGTCGCAGGAGTGGTTGAACACCGTCTTGCCCACCGGGTCGAACTGCAGATTGCAGTCGGCCGGATCGGCATAGACCACGACCGGCGCCGAGGCGGCGGCGGCGGCCAGGCGCGGATTGGCCGCCTGGGTCAGGGCATTGAACAGCGGGAAATAGGTCAGGGCCGCGATCAGGCAGCCGGCCAGGATGATCGGCTTCCTGCCCACCTTGTCCGACAGCCAGCCCCAGAAGACGAAGAAGGGCGAGGCCAGCAGCAGGGCGATCGCCAACATGATGTAGACCAGCGACGCATCGACCCGCAGCACCCGCTCCAGGAAGAACAGGGCGTAGAACTGGCCGGTGTACCAGATGACGGCCTGGCCGGCGGTCAGACCGACCAGGGCGATCAGCACCAGCTTCAGGTTCGGCCATTTGCCGAAGCTGTCCTTGAGCGGGGTCTTGGAGCCCTTGCCCTCGGCCTTCATGCGCTTGAACGACGGGCTTTCGGCCAGCTTCAGCCGGATCCACAGGGACACGCCCAGCAGCAGGATCGAGACGATGAAGGGAATGCGCCAGCCCCAGGCGTTGAACGCCTCCTCGCCGACCGCGAAGCGGACGCCGACGATGACCACCAGGCTGAGCACCAGGCCCGCCGTGGCGGTGATCTGGATGAAGGAGGTGTAGAAGCCGCGCTTGCCCTGCGGCGCGTGCTCGGCGACGTAGGTGGCCGCGCCCCCGTATTCGCCGCCCAGCGCCAGGCCCTGGATCAGCCGCATCAGCACCAGGATGATCGGCGCCGCGATGCCGATGGCGGCATAGGGCGGCAGCAGGCCGACGACGAAGGTCGACAGCCCCATCAGCAGCATGGTCACCAGGAAGGTGTTCTTGCGTCCCCACAGGTCGCCCAGCCGCCCGAAGACGATGGCGCCGAAGGGCCGCACCGCAAACCCGGCCGCAAAGGCCATCAGGGCGAAGATATAGCCCGTGGTCTCGTTCACGCCCGAGAAGAACTGGGCCGTGATGATCGCCGCCAGCGAGCCATACAGATAGAAGTCGTACCATTCGATGACGGTGCCGACCGAGGACGCCAGGATCACCAGCCGATCGCTGCGATCGACGGTGTGCTCCCCCTCGGCGGACGCAATCGGTGCGTCGGTTGCCATGATCCATTTCCTCCCAAGTCGCCGTTATCGGCCGTTATGCGCGGCCTGACGGACGCGTGGACGGTCAGACACTGGCGCAAGGCGGGGCGGCTGGAGAGAGCGACTTTGGTCGAGGATCGGCGATCGGCGGGCGCCGCCGTCGCGGGGACGGCCTATCCGTCGATGGAAACGACCGGCCCGACGGCGGGCGTCCGGGCCAGCCGGCCGCCGTTGCGGCGCTTCAGCCAGGCCCGGATGCGCGACTGGATCGGCGCGTCGATGGCGAAGTGGAAGGCGAAGGCGAAGCCCACCGCCGCCAGGACGCCCGCCCCCCACAGGGCCCACTGCACCGGCTCGGCCAGGGCGAAGCGGGCCACCATCACATTGACCACGCCGAACCAGGCGATGCGCACCACCTCGTTGGAGATGAACATGGAAAAGGACACCAGGGCGGCGGTCTCGACCAGCTTGGAGGGCCGGGTCACCGGCACGGCGCCGGCGGCCAGGATGATGACCGAGATCAGGCCCAGCGAGATCAGGGCGTGCTTGTCGAAGTTCTGGACCACGGCCAGGGCGACGGCGGCGGCGATCCCGGCCCAGCCGGCCAGGCGCGGCGCGATCCAGACCCGCTGGGCGAACCAGGCCAGGCACATGCCCAGGAAGAACAGAGGCAGGGCGCGGATGAAGCCATAGCCCATCGGCATCTGATAGACGGGATAGCCGAACAGGCTCCAGCACAGCTGGTTGGCGACCAGATAGACGCTGACGCCCGTCGCCAGCGCCGCCCACGGCCCCAGCCGCATCAGGCCGCGGATGATCCAGGGGAAGCACAGATAGCAGCCGACCAGGGCCGAGATGGACCAGGTCGGGGCGTTCCAGCCCAGACCGCCGTGGACGCCATAGGACTGCAGCAGCAGAAGCTGCGCCGGCAGCTGGTCCCAGCGGAACCATTCCGGATTGCGCGGCGCGGCCCCAACCGCCGTGCCCAGCACCACCAGGACGACCAGCGACAGGCCCATGATCAGATGGGCGGGACAGACGCGCAGGAACCGCTTGAGGAAGAAGTCGGTCGGCGACATCCGCCCCTTGTCGACCGCCGCCCCATAGACGCGCATCAGCACATAGCCGGAATCGATCAGGAAGAAGTTGGTCAGCAGGAAACCGCCGCGCTCGAACACCGGATGGACGGCGTGGGCCAGGGGGACGGGACCCGCCGCCTGGAAGTGATGCAGGATGATCAGCGAGGCCACGATGAAACGCAGCGCGTCCAGCCAGCCGCCGCGCGCGATCTGGACTGTCTCATTCCGGGTCGAAATCAGGGGCCAGGGCATGGGATACGCCTCCTTACGCCGACCCCGACGCAAGAGACGGGCCGGTCAGCCCCGGACCAGGCGCAGGAATTCCTCGCGGGTGCGGGGATCGTCGCGCACCACGCCGATCAGATGGCTGGTCGACAGGCTGGCGCCGGGGACGTTGACGCCTCGCAGGGTCATGCAGCTGTGCTCGGCCTCGATGACCACGCCGACGCCCTGGGGACGCAGCACGGTCTGGATGGCGTTGGCGATCTCGGAGGTCATCTTCTCCTGGATCTGCAGCCGCCGGGCGAAGCCGCGCACCACCCGCGCCAGCTTGGAGATGCCGACGACGCGGTTGGTCGGCAGATAGCCGACGTGCGCCTTGCCCACGACGGGCAGCATGTGGTGCTCGCAGAAGCTGACGAAGCGGATGTCCTTCAGCACCACCAGCTCGTCATAGCCGCCGACCTCCTCGAAGGTCTTTTCCAGATACTGCAGCGGGTCGGTCTCATAGCCCTCGAACAGTTCGCGATAGCTGCGCGCGACGCGGGCGGGCGTTTCCAGCAGGCCCTCGCGGTCGGGATCGTCCCCCGCCCACTGGATCAGGGTGCGCACGGCGGCCTCGGCGTCGGCCTGGGAGACGGAGGGCTTGGAGGGGGTGTCGGTCATGGCGGGCTACATAGCCGGGTCGGCGCGGGAATGGGAGAGCCGCGCGGACGATGCCGCATGCGCCAGGCGGGAACCTATACAATATTGTATATTGTCGCCCTTGCGAACGATGATATCCGGGCGCGGGGGTGTTCCCTGCGGAGGCAGGCGTGAAGGAAATTCTGGTCGCGAAGGCGATCGCCAGCTTTCAGGCGGCCGCCGTCGACGGTCTGCCCTGGATGAATGCGGTCGAAGACCTTGCAGCCGCCACCCGGTCGCGCAGCGGCGAGTTGATCGGCCTGGGGCCCAAATGCGCCGTTCCCTTCAACCTGATGAGCGGCGCCGATCCCGCAGCCGGCGAGGCCTTCATCGCCGCCGGCGGCGGCGATCCCGCTGTCAATTCCCGCGTCCGGGTCGGAGCCCGCGCCGCCGAGCTGGAGATTCGCGACGAGGCGGACTTCACCACGGCCTCCGACGTGCGCCGCAACCCTGCATACGCCGATTGGGTGAGGACCCATGACATGGCCCAAGTCTGCCTGACGACGCTGCTCAGGGACGAGGGTCTGCTGGTGGGAATGGCGATCATACGCGGAAGGCGCGAAGAGCAGATCGACCCTGAAGCCAAGCGCGTCTTCGCCGCCATTGTCCCCCACGCCCGGCGGGCGGTTCGCACGCGGCTCGCGCTGGAGAACAGCAACCTCGCATGGCTGGTCGGGGGCCTCGACGCCGTGCGGGCCGCGGCCTTCGTCTGCGAGGCCGACGGCCGCGTGCGCGCCATGACCGCATCGGCGGAGGCGCTGGCGGCGTCGGGGAAATTCCTGATCGTGAGGCGAGGACGACTGATCGCCGCATCCGATCAGGATCAGGCGGCGCTGGACCGTCTCATCGCCTCCGCCTGCGCGGGCGGCGCAGGCCGTCTTCGGCCGATGGCGATCCACGCTGCGGCGGGAGACGATGTGCGGCTGGCCGAGGCGTCGCCCCTGCCGACGCCGCACCCGTTGTCTATGGGGGCGACCGCCCTTCTGATCGTCCGCCATCCGCCCGCTGACCAGGTCCGCATCGCGTCGGCGGCGGAGGCTTGCTACGGCCTGTCCCCGGCCGAGGCGGCGATCGCGGCGGGCCTGGCCCTGGGGCGCACTGTCGCCTCGATCGCCGCAGAGCGCCAGGTGTCGATCGGCACCGTGCGCAGCCAGGTGCGCAGCGTCTTCGCCAAGACCGAGGTCGCCAGCCAGCTCGAACTCGCGTCGCGCCTCGTCGGTTTCGGATAAGGCCGCCGGATTCCCTCCGAAAACCTGGTCGCATCTACAAGGCTGTAGATGTTCGCCGCGATCCGGTTGCGCAGGATGGCCTTCGTTCGATGGAGGCGGCGATGAAGCGAATGATCCTGATCCTTGCGGCGCTCGCCGCGACCACGACGGTCGCGGAGGCGAGGGATCTCAAATTGTTCCTGTTGTGCCGCGAGGAAGGCCAGAATGACTGGTGGCGCGCCAAGGGCGTCTATGACCGGGGCGAGGAGTGCGACCGGGCCGCCACCGCCCATGTCCGGGCGACGGGCCATCACATCCAATGCTCGTGGCGCAATCCGGAAAGTCCGGCGTCCATGCGCGGCGTCATCCTCGATTGATCGGTTTCATCATGATTGCTCGCACGATGCGGCCAGGCGTGGCGCTATCGAAACTGGCCCTGGCCGTCGGGGCGCTCGGCCTGGCGTCCGGCCTCGCCGCCTGTTCGGACCTTGATCTCTGGACGGCCGCCATGACGGCGGAGGCCAACTGTCCCTATTGCACGACCGAACAGAAGGTCCAGATCGCCCAACAATATCGCGAGGCGCAGAATCCCTACGCCGCGGTCGAGCGGCGCGACGCCGAACTCGCCGCGAACCGGACGAGCTACAGCGATCCCGACATCTACCGATGCCGCTACGACGACGGGGGCAGGAAGTGGACGGAGGACGTCCGCGTCGAGTTCGGCGAATGGTATTACGGTCCCCAGGGGAATCCCAATCAGGCCGGCAATTGCAACAGCGCCCGGCTGAATGAAACCGGCGCCCAGGTGGAAATCCGGTGCACGCTCCGGTCTGGAATGATCCAGCGATCCGTCAGCATCGTCACATCCTATGGGAATGCCCTCTCGACCACGACCATCAACACCCTCACCGGGCGCGCGGTCGTGCATACGACCGGCCTGGAGTCGGGCGGGGGCAGCCGTGAAATCATCGGCGCATGCCAATCGGTCGGCCGGGCGTCCTGACGCGCGACCGATCGCCTCTTCGCCCAGTCAGCTGGGCCCAGCAAACTGGAGTTCGAAACGGATGAAACGCTTCACCTTCCTTCTTCTCGCCGCATCGGCGGCGTGCCTCGCCGTCGCGGCGCCGCCGACGCCATCGGCGAAAGCCCAGATACCCGGTTGGCGCTACTGCTCCAGCGCGCCGTCAGGCGGCGGGAACGTCTATTTCTCCCAGGTCTTCGCATCCGACAGCAGCGTCTATCATGTGGGGGTCTCCAACAGCTTCAACAGCTTCCTGGCGGCGCGCTACGACAGGAACGCCGGGTCCGGGGCCCTGTGCGCCGGCCTCTACGACTCCTATCAGGAGGCGGCGGACAAGTTGAACGATGACGCGGCGCAGTATCGCCGGGCGGGCCGTGACGTGGTCTTCACACGCTGGTCCTACAGCGGCGACTGACGGCCGAGACGCCAGGCCGTTCGCCGTGACGTTATCTCCGCGTTAACCATCCTCCCGGCATTTTCTGCCCAGTGAATCGCGGGAGCGTTAAGCCGATGAACGGCGCGGAAGTTCTGGATGTCGGGCGCGACGCCATCTGGCTGACGATACAGCTGTGCCTGCCCGTGCTGCTGGTCGGGCTGGTGGTAGGCGTGGTGATCGGCCTGTTCCAGGCGCTGACGCAGATCCAGGAGCAGACCCTGATCTATGCGCCCAAGATCATCGCCATCTTCGTGTCCCTGTTGCTGTTCCTGCCGCTGATGGGGGCGCTGCTGGGCGGCTTCATGCGCCAGATCGCGGCCCGTATCGCGGGGATGTAGTGGAGGCCTACGCCACCGCCGACCAGGTCTGGGCGGGCGGGCTGATCTTCGCGCGGGTCGGGGCGATCTTGATGCTGATCCCCGGGATCGGCGAGGCCTATGTGCCGCCGCGCATCCGCCTGTCGCTGGCCCTGCTGATCACCCTGGCGCTGTGGCCGGTGGTGCGCACAGCCCTGCCGGGCCTGCCCGAGTCCTTGGGCGGCATGGTCGGCTGGATCATCCGCGAGGTGGTGGTCGGGCTGATGATCGGCCTGTTGCTGCGCATGTTCATGGCCGCCCTGACCACCGCGGGCGAGATCATCTCCCTGCAGACGACGCTGAGCTTTTCCCAGACCGCCAATCCGATGCAGGCCCAGCCGGGCACGACGCTGGCGGCCTTTCTGACCTTGCTGGGCGTGACCCTGCTGTTCGCCACAGACACCCATCACCTGTTCATCGGCGGCATCGTCGGCTCGTACCAGCTGATCGCCCCTGCCAAGCCGCTGATGATGGCGGACTTCACCCAGATGGCGGTCCGCACCCTGGGCGACAGCTTCATGCTGGGGGTGCAGCTGGCGGCGCCGGTGCTGGTCTTCGCCCTGATCTTCAACCTGGCGTCGGGGCTGGTGGCGCGAGTGATGCCGTCGTTCCAGGTCTATTTCGCCGCCGCCCCGCTGAGCGTGCTGCTGGGCCTGTCGATCTTCGCCCTGAGCCTGGGGGCGCTGGGGACCGTCTTCATCGACCGCTACCGCCGCCTGGCGGAGTATTTCGTGTTCGGAGGCGCCGGTGGCTGAAGGCGCCGATCCCGAATCGAAAACCGAAGAGGCGACCCCGCGAAAGCTGGAGGACGCGCGAAAGAAGGGCGACGTCGCCAAGTCGCCGGACGTCGCCCAAGTGCTGTCGCTGGCGGGGGCGGCCGCGGTGATCCTGATGGCGGGGGGCTGGTTCGCCTCGTCCATCGCCGAACAGATGCTGCCCTTCATCGCCGAGCCGCACCAGATGCTGGGCGTGCTGAACTCCGGCGCCGGAAACCAGATCATGGCCCGGGCGGTCTGGGCCGTCGCGCCGTTCCTGGGGGCGGTCATGCTGGCGACCATCCTGGGCGGGGCGGGGGGGAACCTGGCCCAGTCGGGCCTGATCTTCACCGCCGAGAAGCTGAAGCCGAAATGGTCGTCGGTCAGTCCGTTGCAGGGGTTCAAGCGCATCTTCGGGCCCGACGGCCTGGTGCAGTTCCTGAAGACCTTCCTGAAGCTGACTGCGGTCTGCGTGGTCTGCTGGATGGTGCTGAAGCCGCATGCGCGCGAGTTCGAGAACATGGCGGCGATGAGCCCCATGGCCATACTGCCGCTGGCGCGCGACATGGCGATCTCGCTGTTCGTGGCGGCGATCATCCTGCTGGCGGCGACGGCGGGGGCCGATTTCATCTGGCAGAAGTTCCGCTTCGCCAAGCGGATGCGGATGTCCAAGGAAGAGCTGAAGGAAGACTACAAACAGTCCGAGGGCGACCCTCACATCAAGGCCAAGCTGAAACAGATCCGCATGCAGCGCAGCCGCCAGCGGATGATGGCCAATGTGCCCAAGGCCACCGTCATCGTCACCAACCCGACCCACTATTCCGTCGCCCTGCGCTATGAGCCGGACCAGGGGGACGGGGCGCCGATCTGCGTGGCCAAGGGGGTCGACGCCCTGGCGCTGCGTATCCGGGAGGTGGCGACCGAGCACGGGGTGCCGATCGTCGAGAACGTGCCCCTGGCGCGGGCGCTGTACGCCACGGTCGAGGTGGACGAGGTCATCCCGCGCGAACATTTCGACGCCGCCGCCAAGATCATCGGCTTCGTCTTCCAGTCCCGAAAGCGCCGGTAAGGCTGCGTCAGCTTTTGGGCGTATGATCAGCGCACTGATTCGCGAGGCTGCATGACGTCCACCCGACGCCTTCCGTTCGATCTGCTGTCGGCCGCGATGGCGTTCGGAGTCGTGGTCGTGATCGCGGCCCTGGCCTATCCGGCGTTTCGGGCCAATCCGACCTCGGCGCCGGGGATGGTGCTGATCCTGACCGTGGCGCTGATCGCCCTGATCGGCCTGTTCGGATTCCGCCGCGCGGGGGCGGCCCGGCCCAGCAGCGACGCGGCCATCGAGGTGCTGGACGCCATGGCCGAGCCGGCGGCGCTGGTGTGGGATTCGGGCCAGGTGCTAGCCTTCAACGCCGCCTGGGCCGAGGCGAACGGCGCGACCGCCGCCCTGCCGCGCGGCAAGTCGGCCCAGGCCCTCTACATGGCCTTCGCCCAGGCGCGGAAGGGCCAGCCGGGCCACGCCATCGTCATGATCGGCGCGCGCGAGGTCGAGGTGGTGATCGGCCAGGTCGGCGAGCATGGCGCGGGCGAGGGCCGGTTCCTGATGCGCGCGGCGCCCGACGCGGTCCTGCCCATTCCCGCCGCCCCGGTCCATGCGCCCGCCGCCGCGACCGGCGAGGCCCGCGCCATGGCCGCCGGCGCGCCGTTCGGTTCGGCCGTCATCGGTGGCGACGACCTGTTCGCCGGCCGGGCCGAGGACGCCAATCCGGCCCTGGCGGTCCTGACCGGACCGGCCGCCGCACGCGACGCCGCCTTCGGCCATCTGTTCGACCCCGCCGGCGTCGCCGAGGCGCGGCTGAAGCTGGCGGCCGGATCGTCGGGGCCGATCGAACTGGTGGCGCGCGCCTTCCCCGACAAGATGCTGCACCTTTATGTGGCGGCCGAGGGCGATAAGCGGCGCATCTGGCTGTTCGACGTCTCGGCGCAGAAGTCGATGGAGCTGCAGCTCAGCCAGGCGCAGAAGATGCAGGCGGTGGGCCAGCTGGCCGGAGGCGTGGCGCACGACTTCAACAATCTGCTGACCGCGATCCAGCTGCAGCTGTCGGGCCTGCTGGAACGGCATCCGGTCGGGGACCCGTCCTACGAGGGGCTGAACGAGATCCGCCAGACGGCCATCCGCGCCGCCGATCTGGTCCGGAAGCTGCTGGCCTTCTCGCGCAAGTCCACGGTGCGGCGCGAGCGGCTGGACCTGGGCGAGCTGGTGGGCGAGTTCGCCATCCTGTTGCGTCGCCTGCTGCGCGAGGACGTGCGGCTGGAAACCGACTACGGCCGCGATCTGCCCGTGGTGCTGGCCGACAAGAGCCAGCTGGAGACGGCCGTCATGAACCTGGCCGTCAACGCCCGCGACGCCATGCGCGGCGTGGTCGAGCCGGGCGATGCGGTCGTCACCATCACCACCCGCCGCCTGACGGCGGACGAGGCGCGGGGCCTGGGCTGGGCCGACGCCCCGACCGACGAGGTCGCCCTGATCGAGGTGGCGGACACCGGCCCCGGCGTTCCGCCCGAACTGCTGGACAAGATCTTCGAACCCTTCTTCACCACCAAGGCGGTGAACGAGGGCACCGGCATGGGGCTGGCCACTGTCTACGGCATCGTCCAGCAGGCGGGCGGCCATATCACCGTCGGCAATCTGGAAGGGGCGGGGGCGGCGTTCCGCATCTTCCTGCCGGCGGCGGGCGAGGCGGAACTGGCCGAGGTCCAGCCGGTCGAGGTCAAGGCCAAGGCGCCGCGCGACCTGTCGGGCGCCGGCCGCATCCTGTTCGTCGAGGACGAGGACGCGGTGCGCGGCATCGCCGCCCGCCTGCTGCGCCAGCGCGGCTATGAGGTCATCGAGGCCGCCGACGGCGAGGAGGCCCTGATCCTGGCCGAGGAGAATGCGGGCCGGATCGACATGCTGATCTCGGACGTCATCATGCCGGGGCTGGACGGGCCGTCGCTGCTGAAGAAGGCGCGCCCCTATCTGGGCGACGCGCCGGTGATGTTCATCTCGGGCTATGCCGAGAGCGACTTCTCGGACCTGTTGCAGGACGAGGTCGGGGTGTCCTTCCTACCCAAGCCGCTGGACATCAAGACCCTGGCGGAACGGGTGAAGCAGGAACTGCACGCGGCCTGAATGTCAGGCGGCGCGGCGCAGCGAGGACGGCGACTTCACATAGAGGCCGCGTCGGCCGCTGACGGCGCGGAAGGCGACGGTTTCGCCCTCCAGCTTCTCGTCGGCGCCCAGGAACAGGCAGCCGTCGTCGACCAGGCGCCGCTCCAGCCCGTCCAGCACGCGGGCGCGGCGCGACGGCTCCATGTCGGTCAGGACGTTGCGGCAGAAGATCACGTCGAAGCGGGCCTCGTCGGTGGGTTCGTCCAGCAGATTGGCGCGCCCGAACGTCACGGCCTCGGCCAGCTCGGGCTTGACGATCCACTGGTCCTCCAGCGGCTGGAACCAGCGCAGCATGGTGCGGGCGTTCAGGCCGCGCTGGATCTCGAAGCCGGTGTAGACGCCCGAGCGCGCCTTTTCGATCGCGCGTTGCGACAGGTCGGTGGCGACCAGACTGACATGGGCGCGCGATTCCAGTCCGCACATGGCGATGGACCAGGCTTCCTGGCCCGTCGAACAGCCCGCAGACCAGACCTTGACCAGGCCGTCGGGGCGCACCCGGCCGAGCGCGGGCAGAAGCTCGTTCTCGAAGGTGTCGAAGGGCGCGCGGTCGCGGCGGAACCAGGTCTCGGCGTTCAGCAGGGCCTCGATCACCGCCCAGCCCAGGGACGCCACCGGATTGGCCCACAGATTGGCCAGGAGCGCCTCGACATTGGCGTAGCCTTCGCGCCGCGCGATCGGACCCAGCCGGTGTTCGGCCAGGTGGATGCGGTCCCGCGTCAGCCGGTAACCGGCGCGGGTGGCGAGCATGGACTGCAGCCTGTCGAAGTCATCCGGCGTCATGCGGCGATCGCTCCGACCTCCATCAGCTTGGATTGCAGGATCTCGCCGTCGAACGGCTTCATCACATAGTCGTCGGCGCCGGCGGCCAGGGCCTCGGCTATGCGGTCGGGCCGGGTCTCGATGGTGCAGAACAGCACCTTGGGCCGCTTGCCGTCCGGCAGGGCGCGCAGGCGCCGCAGGAAGCTGATCCCGTCCATCACCGGCATGTTCCAGTCGATCAGCAGCACGTCCGGCATCGCGCCGGTGCAATAGGCCAGGGCCTCGGCGCCGTCGGCGGCTTCGTCGACCTCATAGCTCAGCCCCTCGACGATGCGGCGCGCGACCTTGCGGATGATCCGGCTGTCATCGACGATCAGGCAGGTTCTGAAATCCAACTTGGGCTCCCCGAAAGCGGACGCCGACGCCCGACGCATATGGCGTCATAGTATTTCAGGGCCCAGTTAACGAGTCGTTTGGCTTTGGCGTCAGAGCGGCGTTTTGGCGCTGATGACCACCTTGCCGTCTTCGATCGACACGTCCAGCACGCCGCCCGCCTGGGTCACCGTCAGCCACAGCCAATAGGGCTGAATCCACTGTCCGGCCAGGCCTTCCGTCAGCCGTTCGCCCATCAGGCCGGTGACCGCCTCGGGCTTCAGGCGGGCGCGGGCGCCGTCGGCGACGCCCTCGATATGGAGCCGGCCGTCCTCGATCCGGGATTGGATCACGGCGTTTCCGCCCATCGGCAGGGCGCCGACGGTCAGATAGGCCAAGTTGACCAGCGCGCGGGCCTGGGGCTTGGAGAAGTCGTCCCCGTCCGCGATGCGCCAGTCCAGGCTGGCCCGCCCGCCTTCGGTCATGCCTACGACGAGGTCCTGCAGCTCGCGGGCGGCGAACCGTTCGCTGGTGGTCGCCGCGCCGAAGGCGACGCGGGCGAAATGCACCAGGGCGACCATCTTCTTCGCGCTCTGTTCGATCAGGGCCAGGGCGTCGTCGCGCATGTCCTGCGCGGTCGGGTCGCGCATCAGGTCCAGGCCCGAGACGATGGCGCCGGACGGGCTGATGAAGTCATGGCACAGCTTGGCCGCGACATAGGTCGCCAGTTCGGTCCCGTCGACAGGGAGGTCGGACGGAGCGGCGGGGGCGTCGGTCGTGGTCATGATGTCTGGCGCGCTCGGGTCACAGTTCGTGTCGTAGGCGAAACTGACGTGATTTGCCGGTTCATGGAACCGCCGCAATGGTCTATCGAGCGGGCGATGACGACCTCCTCCCACACGATGCTAGCGCGCGATCTGCGCTCCGGCGCCCTGGCGCTGACCCTCGCCGACATCGCCGAGGAGGCCGCGCGGCTGATCCTGCCCTATTGGCGGACCGACACGGCCGTCGAGCTCAAGTCCGACGACAGTCCGGTGACCCAGGCCGACCGCGCCGCCGAGACGCTGATCCTGGAAAGGCTGGCCGCCCTCTATCCCGGCGTGCAGACGGTGGCCGAAGAGGCGGTCTCGGTCGACGGCGTCCCGGCCCAGGCCGAGGCCTGGTTCTGGCTGATCGACCCGCTGGACGGCACGCGCGGCTTCGTGCGCGGCGGCGAGGCCTTCACCGTCAACATCGCCCTGATCCACGACGGCTATCCGGTGGCGGGGGTGGTCACCGCCCCGGCTACCGCGACCACCTGGCGCACCGACGCGCCGGGCGCCGGCGCCTTTCGCCGCCAGTTCGGCCAGGTCCAGGCCGGCGAGGCCCATTCCGGCGAGGACTGGCGCCCGATCAGGGTGCGCGACCGGCCGCAGGAAGGCCTGGCGTTGCTGAGCCACAGCATCACCGACGACGAGGCGGCGCGCCTGGCCGCCCGCCATGGCTGCACTCGCTGGCAGGGGACGGATTCGTCGCTGAAATTCTGCCTGGTCGCCGAGGGGCGGTTCGACGCCTATCCGCGCAGCGCCTCCATCTCGGAATGGGACACGGCGGCCGGCCAGGCCGTGCTGGAAGCCGCCGGCGGCCGCGTCCTGGCCGAGGACGGCCAGCGCCTGGCCTATGGCAAACCGGGCTTCGTCAACGGCCCCTTCGTCGCCATGGGCGGCTGAGGCTCAGCCTCTCGCCGTTTCAAGCAGGCGCTCGGCGCGCTCGACCAAGGCCGGCACGCCCATTTCGCGCGCGGTGACCGCGGCCTCGGACAGGATCAGGCCCAGGCTGCCAGACGCCAGGTTCGAGGGCGCCAGGGTCGAGGACGCCCGGCCGTCCATGCGCCGCCGGGCCAGGACGACTTCGCCCATGACGATCTGATCGGCGACCCAGTCCAGCGGCCCCGCCGTCGCCATGCGCGCGCGCAGGCGCTGCTCCAGCGTCTCCAGACCCGCCGGGTCCCTAACCGCCTCGGCCAGGGCGACTTCGCGCGATCCGCGCCGCTCGCGCACCAGGGCGCCGATGATCAGCCCGTTTCCCTGGGTCAGGGCCTCGGCCTCGGCCAGCGCCATCATGGGCAGGGCGTCGTCGCTGGCGCGCAGCATCTGGATGGCGGCCCAGTCCAGGGGGCTGTGGTCGGGGGTGAACTGGTCGGCGGCGGCGTCGAACATGATCCGCCCCTGGGTGCGGGCCTCTTCATGGCCCGCGACGGCCGCCAGCGCCGACAGGCCCGCGCCGCACAAGGCCAGCGCGCGGGCGCGGGTCAGGGGCCTGTGGTCCGGCGACGCGGCCTCGACCAGGGCGCCGAGATCGCGCCCGGCCCGGTCCAGCAGACCCACGTCCCGCTGAATCACCCCGGCCTCCAGCGCCAGCATGGCCGCGTCCATCCGCAGATCGACATCGTCGGCGCCCGCCGCGCGCCGGGCCGCGTCCAGGCCCGCAGCGGCCTCGGCCAGGGCGCCGGGTCGATCCGACAGCCGGGCCTGGCGCGCCGCGACCCGCGTCCGGGCCGAGGTCAGGGCGGCGTCGAGGCGGGATTTGCGCGGGGGCGTTACGGCGTCCAGCGCGTCCAAGGCGCGGTCCAGATGGACCGGGTCGCCGCACAGGTCGAAGCGCAGCAGCAGGGTCAGCCCCTTGTCCACGGCGGCCAGGGCGGTCTGGTCGCCGCCGACCGCCGATCGCATCAGGCTGTCGGCGCAGCGTTCGGCCCGGTCCAGACTGTCGGCGGCGCCGGTGCGGCGGGCGTGATCGCGCCACAGGGCCGCGGCGCGATGTTCGGTCTCGAACGGATGGGCGCAGGACACGCGGCCGGCGTCGGTCGCCTCGCGCCGGGCTTCGATCTTCAACAGGTCGACGCCGATCAGTTCGACCCAGCCCAGATCCTCGCTGTGGCGCGCCTGGGCGAAAATCTTGCGAAGATCACGGCCGAATTCGAACATGCGTCTGACCTCTGTAATCCCGCTTCGGGACGGACGACGCGCCCCCTTCCGGTTCCGATGCAAACGCAGCGCCGCCCGCCCGGTTCGGCTTGGCCTTATCCCCAGAGCGATTCAGTCGAGGTTCGGGGTCTTCTGCCGACAGCGTTGCAAGGCGGCCCGGGCGGATGCGGCGTCGTTGTTGAGCTGGCGCACGGCGGCGATGCGCGCGCGGGTCTGGTCGGCCTCGGCGGCCTGGGCCGATTTTCCGGCGGTCGTGGCGGCCTGCATCGCCGCCAGCGACCAGTACAGCGCCGTGTCGTAGAGCGCGCGGCCCTCGCTGCTCTCGCCGCCCTCCAGTTCGGACGCCGCCTGCGACAGCCCGGCGCACCGCACCGCCTCCTCATAGGAGACCAGGCCCACGGCGGGCGCGGACTGAAGCGTCAGGACGACGCCGGACAGGGCGAAACCCGATAGGGCGAAAATCGAAAGCATCGGACCTCCGGCGCCTCTGCGCCCGATGACGAACCATGACGCAGACGCGCGAACAAGGGAAGTCGTGGAAGCGACGGCATACGCCGTCGGAACCCTGCGTCAGCCGCGTTCCCTGGTCTTGGTGAAGGCGACCTTGGGGAAGCGTTCGCCGACGTAGCCCGTCTCCCAGCTGGACTTGGCCAGGAAGACCGGGGCCTGGTCGATGTCGCGGGCCATCTGGGGACGGTATTTGCCCATGAAGTCCTCGAGGTCGGCGTCCGTCCCGCCAATCCACCGCGCCTCGGCGTAGGGGCTGGGTTCGAACAGGACGTCCAGGCCGTACTCCTCGCCCAGGCGGTCGGCCATGACCTCGAACTGGAGCTGGCCCACGGCGCCGACGATGAAGTCCGAGCCGATCTCTGGCCTGAACAGCTGGGTCACGCCTTCCTCGGCCAGGCCCTCCAGCGCCTTTTTCAGGTGCTTGGCCTTCAGCGGGTCCTTGACGCGCACCCGTTGCAGGATTTCCGGGGCGAAGTTCGGCAGGCCGGCGAAGCGGATCATCCCGCTTTCGGACAGGCTGTCGCCCACCCGCAGCACGCCGTGGTTCGGGATGCCGATCACGTCGCCGGCGAAGGCGTCGTCGGCCAGTTCCCTATCCGAGGCGAAGAACATGATCGGCGCATTGACCGACAGCGACTTGCCCGTGTTCTGCACCTTCAGCTTCATGCCGCGTTTGAAGGCGCCCGACGCCATGCGGAACATGGCGATCCGGTCGCGGTGGTTGGGGTCCATATTGGCCTGGACCTTGAAGACGAAGCCGGTGACCTCGTCGGCGCCGGGCTCGACCGTGGTGTCGACGGGGGCGGGGGCGTTGCGTGTCTCGGGCGGGGATTCCTTTCTGGCCTTCATGACCTTGGGCGCGGGCGCCCAGTCGCCGATGGCCTTCAGCAGCTCGTCGATGCCGAAGTGGCGCAGCGCCGAGCCCCACAGCACCGGCGTCAGATGGCCCTCCAGGAAGGACTGGCGGTCGAAGGCCGGATAGCCGCCCTCGACCAGTTCAACCGCCTCGGCCAGGGCGTCCTGTTCGCCCGCCTCGAAATAGCGCGCCGCTTGGTCCAGCGGCAGGGCGGCGGGGTGGTCGGGGTCTTCGGCCGAGCCTGCGGCTTTGCGGGCATAGGGCTGGAACCGGCCGGTCCCGACCTCGACCATGCCGCGCAGGCGGTTGCCGCTCTCGGCCGGCCACCAGATCGGGGCTGGGTCCAGTTGCAGGCGCGAGGCGATGTCGTCCAGCAGGGCCATCGGATCCTGGGCCTCGCGGTCCAGCTTGTTGATGAAGGTGATGATCGGGATGTCGCGCAGTCGGCACACCTCGAACAGCTTCAGCGTCTGCGGCTCGATGCCCTTGGCGGCGTCCAGCACCATGATGGCGCAGTCGGCGGCGGTCAGGGTGCGATAGGTGTCTTCGGAAAAGTCCTCGTGCCCCGGCGTATCCAGGAGGTTGAACATCTTGCCGTCGTGCTCGAACGTCATGACCGAGGCCGAGACTGAAATCCCGCGCTCCTTCTCGATCTTCATCCAGTCCGAGCGCGTGCGCCGGTTCTCGCCGCGCGCCCTGACCGCGCCGGCCGCGCGGATGGCCCCGCCGGCCAACAGGATGTGCTCGGTCAGGGTCGTCTTGCCCGCGTCGGGGTGGGCGATGATGGCGAAGGTGCGCCGCCGCGCAGCCTCTTGGGGCAGGGTCAGTGTCGACATGTCGAATCCTCGGAGCGCGCGACCTACCGCGCCCCGGGCCGGAAGTCACTCGGCTGCGTGTATCTCCTGAGGCTCCGCATCTGATTCCGGAGCTTCCGAGGCCTCGCTCGCATCGCCATCCTGGCCCGCCTTGAGCCTGGTGATCATCGCTCGCGCCATGGCTGCGCCGCTATCACCATGTGGATTGGCCGCCATGGGTTCCAGAAGCGTGATCGCCCGAGCATATTCCCTGCGCGCCGCTCGCGCCTGCGCCGCGGCGAAACGGATATTTGGAATCTGCGGCGCCAGATCCACGGCGAGTTCAAGCGTGTCCATGTCGTTGTCGTTTGGATAGCCGGGAACGCCGCGTCGAGTCAGCGACAGCATGTAGAGCGTTCTGAAATCCGTTTCGTCTTCCGCATAGGCCCGCGCCAGATACCGTCGCGCCTCGCCCATCAGGGCCGTATAATCGGCGTCGTCCTCGCTCGCGGCCTTAATTCGCCCTTCGGCGAGAAGGCGTAACGCGTCCGCATCCGTGGGGTCTTCGGCGATCAACTGTTTCGCTATCGCTTCGCCGGTCGTGCGATCGCCGATGCGGATTTCCGTTCGCGCAAGCAGTCGCTGAGCGAAAGGATCGTTCGGATAGGTCGCCGTGCGGCTCCTCACCTGTGAAAGGACGGCGGCGTTTTCGTCCTCGTCGTCGCCAACGCCCGAGAGGCGCAGATTCAGCAGCAGCAGTGCGCTCTCGGCGGGGCTCAGGCTGGTGATCGTCACCTCGGCGGCCGGAAACTGCTCGCTGGAAAAGCCGCGCATCAGCACGCGACCCCTAGAATAGGTTTTCAACGCCCGCTCGATGTCGCTCATGCTCATGCCGGTCGCCTCTTCAAGGGCGGCGGACGAGGACATACCGGTCTTCAGCTTTGCGACATAGGCGAGCATCTGTCGCATCCGCACCGGATCGGACATCAGCCAGTGGGTCAACAGCCAGGACTGGGCGTAGTACATGGCGACCGCATTCTCGTCGCTATACTGGCCAGGACGGTTGTTTACGACGTCGGCCAAGGGCAGCCAGCGAGCATAGGCCAACCATTCCGCCCGGCCCTGGTTGAAGTTGCCGATCATGACGCGGCGTGGCGACAGGTCGGCGGTCATGAAATATTCGGCGTAGCCTTCGACGAACCATGCCGGATATCCCGCGCCGAACGACCCCAGCATGAAATGGTGCGCATATTCGTGAAGCAGGGTGTCCAGCTTGCGCCGCTCGCGGATGGCCATGGCGAAGACGCCGTCTTCGCTGGGACGGTAAAAACCGGCGACGGCGTCGGGCACGCCGGGCCAGACCTCGTTCAGGCCGTCGTGATTGGCCACCAGATAGATGCTGATCTTCTTGGGCGCCCGAGCCGACGGATCGGCGCCGTGGAGAAAACGCAGCGCGCTTTCGAAAAGCTCCAACTGCAGGGCGTTGTCGCGAAGGACGCCGGGGTCCCCGTCGCTATAGACGATGAATCCGCGCGTTTCCGCTCGTCGCCACTCGGCCGATGCAGGCGAAGCCCCGGCCAGGATGGAAATCGATGCAGCCAATAAGATGCAGGCAAGCCGTCTCACAATGAATGATCTCCCCCAGTCGTCGGGCGAAAATGCAACTTCCGCTGTTCCTCGTCTAGCGGGAAGGCTGACGGCTTGAAATAACCCCTCGCAACCAAGGGATTTTAGAGGCATTCTATTCTGGCAGGGACGATCAGGCCGTCAGAGCCGGACGCCCCGCCCAAGGCGACTTGGACATAGGGAAAGGAAAAGAATGATGGCTGTGATCCATCCTCAGGACCGTATCGCCCACACCCGCCATGACGGCAGGCCGCTGCATCCGGCGCTGGGCCTCGCGGTCGGTTTCGGATTCATCATCGGAATTGCGACGCTGGTTCACGTCGTCTTCAATACGGTGTTCTGACGACGGAACAGCCCGCCTTCAGGCGGCCAGGCGGTTCCAGACGGCGCGGTCGGCGGCGACGGCGTTGAGGCGACGGCCCTTGGCCTGGAGCTGGCGCATGACCGCGTCAGGCAGGGCGCAGAAGCGCGGCTCGACCAGGTCGGGCAGGCAGGCCGCGGCGGGAGCGGCGAACAGGGCGGCGTTGACGTCCGGGCTGCGCTCGGCGATCAGCCAGGCTAGGCGGCGAGCGCGCGCGGGGTCGTTGCGGTGCAGCAGCGGGTCCTCGGCGAACAGTTCGCAGCCCAGTTCCAGCACATAGTCGAAGCCAAGCTTCTCGAACCGGCGCGCGTCGGCGGGCGTGACCGGGCAGGCCTCGTCCAGGTCGAACACGACGTCGTTCAGAAGAAACAGCATGGGCGATACGCTCGAACGGGGCGGACGCGATGTCGTCCGTATCCCCACCCTAGGCGCCGTCGCTTGCAGTCCCGTTCACGGACGCGGTTAAGCAATCCTGACCGAGACGCCGCGCCTTTCACCCCTTGCCCAGCAGTCCGACCATCAGATTGACCGTCAGCGCCAGGATCACGGTGTTGAAGGTGAAGGCCGTCAGGCTGTGGACGCTGGACAGCCGCCGGATGTCGCGGTCCGAGATCTGGATGTCGGCCGTCTGGGACGCCACCCCGATGATCAGGGAGAAGTGCAGGAAGTCCCAATAGTCCGGCTCCTTCTCGCCGGGAAAGATCAGTCCGCCGCGATCCTTGCCGCCCGTCTTCGCCTGATAGAAGGCGTGGGCGTAATGCAGGGCGAAGATCAGGTGGATGAAGGTCCAGGACAGACCCACCGTCGCCAGCGACAGCAACCCGCCCACCAGGGGCGACTGATCGCCCTGGATCGCTTCACCCAGCACCACCACGATGCTGGCCAGGGCGGCGACCAGGCTGAGCGGCAGGACCCAGCGGCCGGCCTGGTCCATGGCGGCGGCGCGTTTGCGGATGGCGTCCACGTCCTCGGCGCGGGCCATGCGCCACAGGGTCAAGGCGATGAAGACGCCCACGCCCACGTCCCACCCGACCGCCAGCCGCGTCAGCCAGCGCCCGTCGATGGGCGCAAGGCCCGCGACCAGTACGGTCAGTAGGGCCCCGGTCAGCAGCGGGCCGTGCAGCGAAATCCAGCGAGGCAAGGTCATCGAACGATCATGACGCCGCCGCGGCCCGCCGCAAGCGGCGTGAGGCCGAATGCCGTCCTTTCCTCGAAAAGCGCGGGGATGACGCGACGTGACCCTTGCGGACCGCCGCAGCCTTGGCTAGCTGATCACGCATTGTTACAGGCCCGCCGCCGGGCCGTGGAGAGGCCGCCATGACGACCCATGAAGATCGCGCCGGGCTGAAGGTCGCGGGCGAGCTTGCCGCCCTGATCGAACGGGACGTGCTGCCGGGCCTGGGGCTGGACGCGGCGGCCTTCTGGTCCGGAACGGCCGAGGTGTTCGAACGGTTCGCGCCCGAGAACCGCGCCCTGCTGGCCCGACGCGACGACCTGCAGGCCCGGATCGACGACTGGAACCGCGCGCGCAGGGGCCAGCCCTATGACATGGGCGCGTCCGAAGCCTTCCTGCGCGAGATCGGCTATCTGGTCGACGAGCCGGCGCCCTTCGCCATCGGCACGACCGGTGTGGACGAAGAGATCGCGCACATGGCGGGGCCGCAACTGGTGGTGCCGGTACTGAACGCCCGATTCCTGCTGAACGCCGCCAATGCGCGGTGGGGCAGCCTGTATGACGCCCTTTACGGAACGGATGCGCTGGGCGACCTGCCGGTCGGCGGCGGCTATGACCCGGCGCGCGGGGCGCGGGTCGTCGCGCGGGCCAAGGCCTTCCTGGATGAGGCGGCGCCGCTGGCGACGGAATCGCACGCCGATGTCGCCGGCTGGGCTGTGGTCGACGGGGCGCTGTCGCCGGGGTTGAAGGACCCCGCTCAGTTCGTGGGCTTTTCGGGCGAGGCGAGGGCGCCGACGTCGATCCTGCTGAAGCACAACGGGCTGCATATCGAACTGGTGATCGACCGGACGCACCCGGTCGGTCGGGGCGATCCGGCCGGCCTGGCCGATGTGGTGCTGGAATCGGCCCTGACCACCATCGTCGATCTGGAGGACTCGGTCGCCGCCGTCGATGCGGCGGACAAGGTCGAGGCCTATCGCAACTGGCTTGGGCTGATGAAGGGCGACCTGTCGGCGACCTTCCAGAAGGGCGGTGAAACCCTGACCCGCGCGCTGGAGCCGGATCGCGACTGGACGGCGCCGGACGGATCGACCCTGACGCTGAAGGGGCGGTCGCTGCTGTTCGTTCGGAACGTCGGCCATCTGATGACCACGTCCGCCGTGCGTCTGGCCGACGGGTCCGAGGCGCCGGAGGGGGTGATGGACGCCATCGTCACCAGCCTGATCGCGCTTTACGACATCAAGGGCCTGGGCGGGTTCGGCAACAGCGCGACGGGCTCGGTCTATATCGTCAAGCCCAAGATGCACGGGCCGGACGAATGCGCCTTCACCGACCGCCTGTTCGACGCGGTCGAGGACCTGCTGGCCCTGCCGCGCCACACCATCAAGGTCGGGGTCATGGACGAGGAGCGCCGCACCTCGGCCAATCTGGCGGCCTGCATCCAGGCGGTGAAGGACCGGATCGTCTTCATCAACACCGGCTTTCTGGACCGCACCGGCGACGAGATCCACACGTCCATGCAGGCGGGGCCGGTGGTGCGCAAGGCCGACATCAAGTCCAGCGCCTGGATCGCCGCCTATGAGGCCAGGAACGTCGCCATCGGCTTGAAGTGCGGCCTGTCGGGCAAGGCCCAGATCGGCAAGGGCATGTGGGCCGCGCCCGACCGCATGGCCGACATGCTGGAGCAGAAGATCGCTCATCCCCGGACCGGCGCCAACACCGCCTGGACGCCGTCGCCGACGGCGGCGACCCTGCATGCGCTGCACTATCATGCGGTCGATGTGTTCGCGGTGCAGAAGACCGTGGCGACGCAGCCGACGCCGGGCTTGGAGGCCCTGCTGACGCCGCCGCTGGCGAACGGCGTCAACTGGTCCGAGGACGAGGTCGCGGCCGAGCTGGACAACAACGCCCAGGGCATATTGGGCTATGTCGTGCGCTGGATCGACCAGGGGGTCGGCTGTTCCAAGGTGCCGGACATCCACGACATCGGCCTGATGGAGGACCGGGCGACCCTCAGGATCAGTTCTCAGCATATCGCCAACTGGCTGCTGCACGGGGTGTGCACGCCCGACCAGGTGGACGCCGCCTTCCGGCGCATGGCGGCCAAGGTGGACGCCCAGAACGCGGGCGACCCGCTCTATCGGCCCATGGCGCCCGATCCCGACGCCAGCCTGGCCTATCAGGCGGCGCGGGCGCTGGTGTTCGAAGGGGTGGAACAGCCCAACGGCTATACCGAGCCGCTGCTCCATGCCTGGCGGCTGAAGGCCAAGGCGGCCTAACTCCACCTCGTCATCCTCGGCTCGAGCCCGAGGGTGACGGAGTCGTTTGTGGGGGTGACCGTGCGCGCGTTCAGCCCGACGTTCTGCCGTGTGAGCCGGGCGGTTCGGGCGCCGCTTCCGCTTCATCGTCCGACATGACGTCGTCGGCGGCGTCGTTGGCGGTTCGAGCGCTGCGTTGCGGGCTGGCGGCGGCCGGGGGCGGCGGACCCTCGCCGTAGCCGAGCCGTTTCAGGGCCTCGTCGCCTTCCAGGCCGAAGGCGGTTCGCAGGCGCAGATCGGCCTGGGGCACCGGCACCTCGATCCCGGCGCCGTCCAGCGCGTCGGCGATCAGCCAGGTGTAGGCGGCGTGCATGGCGGCGGGCCGTTTGACCGCCTCGCGCGTCGGCCAGACCAACAGCTCGAACGACAGCCCCTTATCCCCGAAGGCGACCAGCCAGACCTGGCTCTTTCGCGCCTCGGTCTCCGGCAGGGTGAAAGGGCTGGCGCGGGCGGCTTCCAGCACCGCGTCGCGCACCCGGCCCCGATCCGAACCATAGGCGACCGAGAAGGGCACATGGATGCGCCGGGTGTCGCCCTTCAGCGTCCAGTTGGTCACCGGCTGCTCGATGAAGCGCGAGTTGGGCACCAGGACGTTGACGTTGTCGTTGGTGCGCACGCGGGTGGCGCGCGGGCCGATCTCCATGATCGCGCCGCGGATGCCGATGTCCTCGATCTCGATATAGTCGCCGACCGACACCATCCGGTCGAAGATCAGGAACAGGCCGGACACGAACTCCTTGACCACGCCCTGAAGTCCCAGGCCCACGCCGATGCCCAGGGCGCCGGCGAACACCGCCAGCGACGACAGGTTCACCCCTGCCGCCGACAGGGCCGACATCACCCCGATCACGATGATGGCGTAGCCGGCCAGCCGCTCCAGCAGATAGACGGCCTGGCGGCTGCGGTCCGCCCGCTCGCGCACGCGGCGCAGCGTCCGGGTCACGATCCAGCTGGCGGCGAAGGTGATCAGCAGGATGACGGCGGCGCTGATCAGCCCGCCCAGCGTCAGATTGATCCCCGCGATCCGCAGCACCTGGGACTGTTCCAGCGCCAGCAGTTTTCCGGTGGGATCGGCCATAACGTTCAAGCGCGCGGTCAACGGCCAAGGTTCCGCATGCGCTGTTCAGTCGAGCGTGTTCACGAGCCGCAGGACTCGCGAACGATCAGCTCCGTCGGAAGCACGCCCCGGCCCCTGAACAGTTTGGGATCGAGCAGGCTGGCGACCAGCAGCCGGCCGGCTTCTGACGTATTCTGCCGCACGGTGGTCAGCGTCGGGGTGCTCAGCCGCGCCAGCAGCATGTCGTCATAGCCGACGACCGCCACGTCTTCTGGCACCGACAGGCAAGCCCGCCGGATGGCCTTGATCGCGCCGAGCGCCATCAGGTCGCTGGCCGCGAAGATTCCGTCGAACTTCACGCCGCGCTCGATCAACTGGGTGACGGCCGTCTCGGCGGACTCCAGTTCGAACTCGACCTGAACCATCAGCTTGTCGTCGATGCTCAGGCCGGAGGCTTCGAGGGCTTCGATATATCCGCGCCGTCGCTGCAGCGCTTCGGGATCGGAGCCGCCCAGAAAAAGGATACGCTTCCGGCCGCCCCGCGCGAGATGCATGGTCGCGCGGCGCCCGCCGACGACATTGTCGGAACCCACCGAGCGGTAGCGCTGTCCCGGCAGGTGCGCGCCCCAGACGACGAACCGGGCCTTGGTGTCGGCCAGCTCGTTGAATTCGTTGTGCAGGGCCGCCTGGCCCAGGAAGATCACGCCGCTCGCCGTGCCGGTGTGGGTGACGTGCTTGAGGTCGTCCAGGGTGGCGGCGGAGACGTGGCTGACGGTGAAGTCGCAGTCGCGCGCCCGGGCGGCCTCCCCGATGCTGGCGAGCAATTCCAGAAAGAACGGGTGCGACAGCGGCAGAGGGCGGCCTCGCGTATAGGGCGTCACGATCGAAATCGAACCGCCGCCGCCGATGGCGGACCGCGGCATCGTGGATTTGAAGGGATAGTCGTATTCGCGGGCCAGAGCCCAGATCCGCTGTTTGGTGGCGGTGCTGATCAGCTTGTGATCGTTCAGCGCCCGGGAGACGGTTGAGGCGGAAACACCCGCCAGGCGCGCGAGATCGTCCAGGGTTGTTTTGCTGTTGCCACCGCTTCTCATCGGAACCAACCTACACGGGCCGGTCGGCTGAAGACAGCCCGCTCGCAAGGCCCGGAGTTCAGGCAACTGGCGGACAGAAGCAACGATCGGCTGGGGGCGAGACCGCCTGCATTGTCGCGCGTGATGAACGCCAGCGTGGGGTTGTTCGGCGTCCAGATCGTCTGGGGCCTCCAGAGCGTCGCGACGACCCGGATTTTCCAGTCCTTCGGCGCCACGATGGCGGACCTTCCGTTCCTGTGGATCGCGGCCCCGGTCACCGGCCTTATGGCGCATCCGCTGATCGGCTGGCTGAGCGACCGAACGCGGAGCCCCCTGGGCCGACGGCGGCCCTATATCGCTGTCGGCGGCGTCCTGACCGCAGTCGCGATGGTCCTGATGGGCTGCGCGACCAGCCTGACCATGGCGGTGGCCGCGCTCTGGCTGCTGACCTTGTCGGTCAATGTCGCGATGCAGCCGATGCGCGCCCTCGTCGCCGACATCGTTCACAAGGACGAACTGGCGCGGGGATACGCCGTGCAGGTGCTCTTCATTGGGGCGGGCGCCATCTTCGCGTCCTGCCTGCCGTGGCTGGTCGCCCAGGCGTCGGCCCTGGGCGCGCCGGCGCCAGACGCGAGGCCGAGTTGGAGCGCCGCCTATTTCGTCGGGGCGGCGGCCTTTCTCGTCAGCGTCGGCTGGACGCTGGCGAGGACCCGGGAATCGCGAACCTCAGGCGAGGCGCAAGCCGCCATGACCGCCATCCCGACCCACAAGGTGCGGCCCGCCTTCTGGCTGGCGATCGGGGTCGCCATCGCATTGGCCGCGGCCGCCCTGGGCGTTCGCCGGGAGGTCTATCTGCTGGCGGGCGTCTTCATCCTGTACGGCGCGCTGCAAGCGGTTGTCCTGATCAAGAGACGCCGCAGGCCCGAGCGGCCTCTGGCGGGCGTCCTGGAGATCGTCCTGTGGATCGGGGCCATGCCGCGCGTCATGCGTCGCCTGGCGGCCGTCCAGTTCTTCACCTGGTTCGCCGTCTTCACCGTCTCGGTCTATGCGGTCCCGACCATCGCGGCGCGTCACTATGCGAACGCGGTCCCGGGCTCGCAGGCGTTCGAGGCGGCGGCGGACTGGGTCGGGGTGCTTTTCGGCGTGCAGGACGCGGTCGCGATGATCGCCGCCCTGCTTCTCCCGCGCGTCTCCCGGATGATCGGCGTCGTGCGCTGCCACGCGATCTGCCTGGCCATCGGGGCCGCCAGCTTCGCCCTGATGAGTCTGGTTCCGGGATGGGGCTTGCTGGCGCTGCCCTGGGCGGGCCTCGGGATCGCCTGGGCCTCCATCCTGTCGGCGCCCTACGCCATCGTCGCGGGGGCGGGACCCAGCGACCGGATCGGCGTCAATCTGGGCGTCCACAACATCTTCCTGGTGCTGCCCCAGCTGGTCGGCGCCAGCCTGCTGGGCGTGGTCGTTCAAGGCGTGTTTCACGGCCGCCTCGACCTGATCTTCCCGCTGGCGGCCGCGTCGTTCGTCATCGCCGCCCTACTGTCGCTGGGTCTGGTTAGCCGCGCGGATCCCCGGCGGGGCCAATGCAATATCTTGCATAACATCTGAGCAGCTGCAGCATTTCCGCTGCGGGATTTCCCCAATAATGCCCGGAAAGTGGCGAAAACACGCTTGCTTTCTGCGCCGTCGTTACGCAAGAATATGCAATAACTGCGCAATAAGGCGTGGACCGGCGTGAACGCGCCAAAGGGAGGGAGAACACATGTCTTGCAATAAGATCAGCCATGCCTTGTTCGGAGGGGCTTCCAGCGTGGCGCTTCTGGCGACGCTGGCCTCGATGCCGGCGACCGCCTGGGCGGAATCCGGTTCGGTCGCGGCAGAGCCGGCGCTGGCAGCCCCCATCGCGATGCAGGCGGCGCCTCAAAGCACGCCGTCCAGCGCCGATTCGACCACGGATGTCGTGGACGACATCATCGTCACCGGGGTGCGCCAGGCGCTCGCGACGTCGCAGGAGATCAAGAAGAACTCTGACACCTTCGTCGATTCCATCACGGCCACCGACATCGGGGCCTTCCCGGACAAGTCGGCGGCGGAGGCGCTCGCGCGCGTTCCCGGCATCACGGTGAACCGCCTACAGTCGGCCGACGACTCGACCCACCCGTCCGGGGAGCCGACGGGGGTCCTGATCCGGGGCCTGACGCAGGTTCGGACCGAGTTCAACGGGCGCGACAGCTTTTCCGCCGACTCCGCGCGCGGACTGCAGTTCAACGACGTCTCGCCCGAACTGCTCGCCGGCGTCGATTCCTACAAGAACCAGACCGCAGAGATGATCGAAGGCGGTCTGGCCGGCACCGTGAACTTGAGGACGCGCGTTCCGTTCGATCAGAACGGCCTGCTCATCACGGGCAATTTCAAGGAAAACTACGGCGACCGTTCGGGGGAATGGACGCCGGAATACTCGGCCCTCGTGAGCAATACGTGGGACACCGAGATCGGACGGTTCGGCGCGCTGGCCAGCTTCGCCCGCAGCGACGTGATCACGCGCACCGAGAGCGTGATCATGGACAAGATCGACACCTACTGCTCCGCAGGCTTCGGAACGCCGGACCTGGCCTCTCTCGACTCGAACGGCGAGGTGAACTGCACGGCCAACCCGTTCGGCGGCACGGATTTCGTCTATGCGCCGGACGGCGTCCGCTTTTCCCAGGTCGACTACGACCGGCAGCGTCGGGGCGTCGCCGCCGCGCTGCAATACGAAAACAATGCGCGGACCCTGCGCGCCACGATTCAGTACATCGAGTCCAGCTACGACAACGCCTGGCTGGAACGCGCCAGCCACGTGAAGCTTGACGGCAACTATTTCGGCACCCGCGCCTTCAACCCCCGCACGGGATCGGTTCTGGTCGGCAGTTCGGGCCTGACCTTCGGTTCGGACGGCATGCTTCAGTCCGGGCTGCTGACCCAGGCGCACGGGAGCTTCAGCGGAACCTACGAGAGCCCGGAGGCCGCGCTCAACGCCGGCTCGGCCGTGCCAGGCCTTCCCTTCGTCAACTATTGCGGCAACGGCGTTTGCGGACCGGACCCGCGCAACGGCCTCTATTTCGAGAACGAGGCGCGCAACTTCGACCACTCGGAAACCACGCGCGACCTGTCGGGAAACATCAGCTGGGACCCGACCGACAAGATCCACGTCAGCGCCGACATCCAGTATATCGACGCCTCGGTGGACAACAACGACATTCTGGTCGCCACCGGGTCGATAGCCAACGCCGAATATAGCGTGAATGGCGACGGGACCCCGCAGATCAAGCTGCTGCCGGGATCGAACGTCAACTATGCGGAGGGCGGCCTCAGCAATCCCCACAACTACTGGATTCCCTTCATCCAGGGGCATGTCGAGGACAACGACGGCAAGGAACTCGCCCTGCGCGCCGACGCCTCCTACGACTTCGACGACGGCAGCTGGTTCGACAAGGTGTCGGTCGGACTTCGCTACGCCGACCGCGAGCAGACCGTCCGCTATTCGACCTTCAACTGGACGCCCATCGCCCAGCCCTGGTACTGCAACGGGCCGGGCTTCAATGCGGACAATACGACGCCCGGGCCCTATCCGACCGACACCGGAAACTGCGCCGGAAACGCCGGCCATGCGCCGTTCCAGGGGTATGGCGCGGGGATCTGGGAATCGACGGGGCTCGACGATTTCTACAACGGCGGCGTCTATGACAACGGCCCGCTTGTCTATCTGAACCGCGAGACCCTGACGAACTTCCCGCGCCTGGTCGAGGCGCTGGGGCCGCGGACGAATTCCCCCGTCAGCAGCTACACCCCGATCTGCGCGCGGGCCGAGGCGACGGAAGACGGCTGTTTCACGCCGGGCGAAATCCTGGGCGTCACGGAAAAGACCACGGCGGCCTATGCGATGCTGCGCTTTGGCGGGGATGATCGCACGATCTTCGGCGGGATCACCGTTGCGGGCAATGTCGGCCTGCGCGTCGTCCGCACGGAAGAGGACAGCGACGGCAGCGTGGCCTTCCCCGCCGCCAACATCTTCGACACCCTGGCGCCTTGCGGCACGGCCCTGTCGGGCGGCAACATCGTCAACCCCGCCTGCTATCTGACGCCCGAGATTCGCGCCTTTGCCAACGGCGGCGTCGCCACGGACGGTTACCGTTCCCACTACGTCAACTGGCTGCCGAGCCTGAACGTCAGGTTCGGCCTGGACGACCAGAACTTCATTCGCTTCGCCTACTCCAAGGCCATGTCGCGTCCGGATTTCGGCCTGCTGCGAAACACCCTGGCCATCAACGCCCCGGTGATCGCCACCACCGCGGACTCGCCCTACATCGTCTATAATTCCCCGACGGCCGAGCACACGGCGGCCAATGTGGTCGGCTACAACTTCGTGTTCCTGGCCAACTCCGGGAACGCCGGGCTGAAACCCCTGACCGCGGATCAGTTCGACCTGTCCTATGAGCGGTACGTCGGGCGAAACACCTCGCTGGCCGCGGGCCTCTTCTACAAGAAGCTGTACGATGCGATCTCCTTCGGCCAGTTCACCCGCGAGATCTCCAACGGGACGTCGACCCAGACGGTCCAGGTCACCGGCCCCAGCAACACCGATGGCGACAGCGGCGAACTTCAGGGCGCGGAACTGTCCTACCAGAGCTTCTTCGACTTCCTGCCGGGCTGGCTCAGCGGTCTGGGGACGCAGGTCAACTACACCTATGTCCATCAGTCGGGCATCAACAACTCGAACCTGATCACGGCCTCGTCCAGCGGCGACGTGGGCGCGTTCGGGGCGGGCCAACAGGCGCTCGGCGGCACGGGGAGCGTGATCGATTCCCACAAGCTCGCCGGGGTTTCGACGCATACGTTCAACGTCGTCGGTCTTTATGAGCGGGGACCGCTGGGCTTCCGGCTCGCCTACAACTGGCGCTCCCGGTATCTGACCCAGAACCTGGACTGCTGCATCGGTCTGCCGGTGTTCCAGAAGGCCGCCGGCTTCCTGGACGCCTCCCTGCGCTACTCGATCAACGCGAACGTCGAACTGTCGCTCGACGCGACCAACCTGCTGAACACGACGACACGGTATGAACAGCAGATCTTCGGCGACTCGCCGCAGACGCCGGGCGCCTCCGCCGTGTTCCGCGATTCAGCGTGGAGTCGGGTCGATCGCCGCTATCAGATCGGCATTCGGGCGAAGTTCTAGTCTCAAACCGCATCGCCGCGACCCCGTCGCGGCGATGTCTTTGGGAGGGGCGACGTCCTTCCCGCGCCTGAATCGCGTCGCCGGCGCGGTGGTCCTCCACCGCGCGCTACAACCGAAATTGGACGTTCAACCATGTTAGTACGCGGCCTCATCCTCGCTGCCCTTGTCCTGCCCGCGACCGCCCAGGCCGCCTCGCGCGAATGCGCTCAATCTCCGGGCAGGATTCTGGAGATGTGCGTCACGGTCGAAGCCGGCCGCGCCACCTACGAGGTCTCGCGCCTGGGCAAGCCGGTCATTGCGCCGTCGGCCGTGGGCCTGGCCTTCGCCGGAGAGCCCGCGGTTCGCTGGACCAGCCTGACCGACGCGCGGCGCTCGACGACCGACACGACCTGGGAGCAGCCGTGGGGCGAGCAGCGCGTCATCGAGGACAAGCACGCCGAGATGACGGTCACGCTCGGCGGCGATACGCCGCTCAACCACCAGGTCGTGATGACCGCCCGAATCTTCGACGACGGCGTCGGCTTTCGCTACACCTATGCGGCGATCCCGACCGGCCGCGAGGTCGAGGTCGTCGCGGACAACACCCAGTTTCGAACCCTGGGCGCCAACCAGGCGTGGTGGTACCCCGCCTGGGGCCAGGAGCGGGACGAATATCTCTATTCGCAGACGGACGCGCGCCGGATAACGACGGCCGAAACCCCGCTGACGCTGAAGCGTGACGATGGGCTGTATCTGTCCTTTCATGAGGCCGCGCTCGTCGATTTCCCCAGCATGCTCCTGGCGGGCGACGGCGCCGGAACGCTGAGCGCCCGGCTGATGCCCTGGCAGGACGGCGTGCTGGCCCGCAAGACCGGCCCCTTCTCTACCCCCTGGCGGACGATCCTGATCGGCGATGCGCCTGGCGCCCTGGCCGACAGCCGGATCGAGCTGAACCTGAACGAGCCCAACCGGTTGGGCGACGTGTCCTGGGTCAAGCCTCAGAAATACGTCGGCGTCTGGTGGGAGATGCACCTGAACCGGACCACCTGGGGCAGCGGCGAACATCACGGCGCCACGACCGCCAATGTGAAGAGCTACATGGATTTCGCTGCCGAGAACGGTTTCGACAGCGTCCTGGTGGAAGGCTGGAACCAGGGCTGGGATGGCGACTGGATCGAACATGGCGAGGATTTCCGCTTCACCACCCCCTATCCCGACTTCGACATCGCCGCGATCACCGAACACGGCCGGCGTCTGGGCGTGGGCCTGATCGGCCACAACGAAACGGCGGGCGCGGTTCCGAACTACGAGGCGCAGCTCGAGGACGCGATGGCCTTCTATGCGCGTTATGGCGTCGGCGCCGTCAAGACGGGCTATGTAAAGCACAGCGGCGACATTTTGGATCAGGACGGCGGGCTGCAGTGGTTCGCCGGCCAATATATGGTCCGCCACAACCTTCGGGTCGCCGAGGTCGCCGCGCGCCATCGCATCGCCATCGACGCCCATGAGCCGGTGAAGGACACGGGGCTGCGTCGCACCTGGCCCAATATGGTCAGTCGGGAAGGCGCGCGGGGCCAGGAGTTCAACGCCTGGGGCGATCCGACGAACCCGCCCGAACATCTGACGATCCTGCCCTTCACTCGCCTGCTGGCCGGGCCGATGGACTTCACGCCGGGCATCTTCGACATCCCCAGGGGCGGGGTCGAACTGACCCGCCGGGTGCAGTCGACGCTGGCGACCCAGCTGGCCGAATATGTCGTCATCTACAGCCCGGTGCAGATGGCGGCGGATCTGCCGGAAAACTACCGGGCGCACCCCGACGCCTTCCAGTTCATCAAGGACGTGCCGACCGATTGGGAGACGACGCGGACCCTGCAATCGGAAATCGGCGACTATGTCGTCGTCGCCCGCCAAGAACGGGGAACGGACGACTGGTATCTGGGCGCGATCTCCGACGAGGAAGGGCGGACCCTGAACCAGCCGCTCGACTTCCTGGCGCCCGGCAAACGATACGAGGCGCAGATCTATGCGGATGGTCCGGACGCCGACTATCGGACCAACCCGATGAGCTACGCCATCTCCAGCCGGATCGTGACGAACGCCGACACGCTTCCCATCGTCCTGGCGCCCGGCGGGGGGCTGGCGGTGCGGTTCAAGGCGCTTCCGTAAGGGGGCGACGCCGAAAGCCCTAACCCAGGCCCGGCATGGGTCGGTTCCTGATGGACATGCCGCCATCAGGAACGGGGTGTGATGGGATGATATCGCGGCTTTTCGCGAACCTTGGGCGATCATCCGCTCGCTATTGACGGTTGGCGATCGCGGCGACGACTCCGCGTCGCCGGCAAGCATCGACACGCCGCACGAAACAACGCGGCATTCGATCAATGATGGAAGGATGGCCGTCCCTCCAGACGCCTTTCAGCGTCTGGAGGAGACGATGGTGGAGCTTAGCGGAGTCGAACCGCTGACCTCTTGCATGCCATGCAAGCGCTCTACCAACTGAGCTAAAGCCCCGGACCTTGCGGTCTGGATCGCCCGGTTCATCTTGCGATGGCCCCCGGCGAGGCGGCGGAAACTATGTCAGGCCTTTTCTGCGATCAAGCCCGTTTGGAGATTTATTTTCACCCCGTTCCCAAGGGTGAAAATCCGCAACTTTTTCAATCCAAAGCTGGATCGAAAACGCTGCGGACCTACCGCGCCTCAAGTAGCGCGAAGCGCGGTAGGCGCAACGAAAATCAGCCGCCTCAAGTAGCGCGAAGCGCGGTAGGCGCAACGAAAATCAGCCGCCTCAAGTAGCGCGAAGCGCGGTAGGCGCAACGAAAATCAGTCGTCGTCGCGCGACGGCTTGGCGATTTCGTCTTCCAGCGCGTCATCGTCGTCGTCTTCGATGAAGGGCACGGAATCGTCGTCGTCGTCGCCCAGGTCGTCGTCGCCGTCGGTGGCGCCCATGCCGGCTTCTTCCGAGGCGTCGGCGGGGGCGTCGTCGTCATCGTCGTCGGGGGTCAGGATCGGCTCGTGGCCTTCCTCGTCGATCTCGGGCGCCCGGACTTCCTCCTCCTCGTCCTCGTCGGACTCGGCGGCCTTGTCCTTGACCTGATCTTCGGTCTCTTCGTCATCGGCCGGATAGCCGGGACGCGCGCGGCGGCTGCGCAGCTTCAGCGCTTCTTCGGGATCGAAGTCCGTGCCGCACTTAGGGCAGTGGGCGGGACGGCGGTTCAGGTCGTAGAACTTCGCCTGACAGTTGGGGCAGACCTGCTTGGCGCCCAGTTCGGGATTGGCCACGTGCGGACACTTTCAACGGGTTGAATTCGGGGCGGTCCCTTGCCACCCCTTAGGGCCGCTGTCAAAAGCGATCTTTCGCGCCGCCCGCGCGGCCCCTCGTTCATTGCAGCCTGAAGCGGGTGAAGATGCCTTCCCAACTGACCGCCCGACGTGCTTCCGCCCTGGCTGGAACGGTCCGCGCGCCCGGCGACAAGTCGATGTCGCACCGGTCGATGATCCTGGGCGGGATGGCGTCCGGCGTCACGACCGTCGAGGGGTTGCTGGAAGGCGACGACGTCCTGGCCACCGCCCGCGCGATCGAGGCCTTCGGCGCCCGGGTCGAGCGGTTGGGCGACGGCCGGTGGCGGATCGAGGGCGCCGGCGGCTTCAGGACCCCCCTGTCGGTGATCGACTGCGGCAACGCCGGGACGGGCGTGCGGCTGCTGATGGGGGCGGCGGCGGGCTTTCCCCTGACGGCGACGTTCGATGGCGACGCCTCCTTGCGCAAGCGTCCGATGAAGCGGGTGACCGGGCCGCTGGCCGAGATGGGCGCGCGGTTCGGCTGGCTGGCGCACGAGGACCGCGTGCCGGTCGCCCTCACCGGCGGGGGGCTGAAGGGGATCGACCATGTGCAGACGGTCGCCTCGGCCCAGATCAAGTCGGCCATCCTGCTGGCGGGCCTGAACGCCGAGGGCGTGACCACGGTGATCGAGCCGGAAAAGAGCCGCGACCATACCGAGCGGATGCTGCGGGCCTTCGGCGCCGAGGTGGGCGTGGAGGAACAGGCCGAGGGCTGGACGATCACCCTGAGGGGCGGACAGCCCCTGAAGGGCGCGCACGTCGCCGTGCCGGGCGATCCGTCGTCCGCGGCCTTCCCGCTGGCGGCGGGTCTGATCGTGCCGGGCTCGGAAGTGACGGTCGAGGGCGTGATGCTGAACGCCTTGCGCACCGGCCTGTTCGCGACCTGGATCGAAATGGGCGCCGACCTGACCATCGCAAACCGCCGCCAGGCGGGCGGCGAGGATGTCGGGGACATCACCGCCCGCCATTCGCCGCTCAAGGGCGTGGTCGTGCCAGAGGATCGCGCCGCCTCCATGATCGACGAATATCCGATCCTGGCGGCGACGGCGGCCTTTGCCGACGGCGTGACCATCATGCGCGGCGTGGGCGAAATGCGGGTCAAGGAGAGCGACCGGATCTCGCTGATGGTCGAAGGGCTCCGCGCCTGCGGCGTCCAAGTCGAGGAGGAGCCGGAGGGCTTCCTCGTGACCGGCGGCCCGGTGCGCGGCGGCGCGACCGTCGCTACGGCCCACGATCACCGCATCGCCATGAGCCACCTGATCCTGGGCCTGGCCGCCGAACAGCCGGTGTCCGTTCTGGACCCCGAAATGATCGCCACCAGCTTCCCCGGCTTCGTCGAGATGGTGAACGGGCTGGGCGGGCGGATCGGCGAGGCTTGACAACTTGTCGCCTATAGACGACAATTCAATCTATGAGTTGAGGTACACCGACGCGTTCCTTCGCTGGCGTTCGAGCCTGAGAGATCGACGCGCGATGGCGCGGATAGCGACAAGACTCGATCGTCTGGAAAGCGGCCTTTGGGGCGACGCCAAGACGGTCGGCGGCGGCGTGACCGAACTGCGGCTTCACTTCGGGCCTGGCTATCGCCTTTATGCGACCCAACAGGGAAGGCGTATCGTCATCCTCCTGTGCGGGGGCGACAAGTCGAGCCAGGGGCGGGACATCGCGGCGGCCCAGCAGATGGCCAGGGAGTTGGACGATGGCGATTAAGACCTACCCTTTCGATGCGGCGGAGTTTCTGGATAGTCCCGAGGCGGTGGAGGAATATCTGATCGCCTCCTTCGAGGACGCCGCCGAATACGGAGAGCCCGGCATCATCACCAAGGCCTTGGGCGTCGTGGCCCGGGCCAAGGGCATGACCCAGATGGCGCAGGACGCCGAACTGTCGCGCACCGCCCTTTATCGAGCGCTCAGCGAGGAAGGCCGGCCCGAACTGGCGACCGTCTTCAAGGTCATGAAGGCGCTCGGCCTGCGTCTCGCGCCCGTCACGATCAAGCCCGCCGCCTGATGCCGCTGATCATCGCTGTCGACGGCCCCGCCGCCTCGGGCAAGGGCACCATCGCCGCGCGGCTGGCGCGGACCTATGGCCTGCCGCACCTGGACACGGGGCTGCTGTACCGCGCCGTGGGCGTGAAGGTGCTGGGGGGCGGGCATTCGCTGGACGACCAGGCCGCCGCGGAGGCGGCCGCGCGGTCGCTGGTTCCCGCCGGCCTCGCCGAGGACGAGCGCCTGACCACGGGCGAGGCAGGCGAGGCGGCCAGCCGCGTCGCCGGCTATCCCGGCGTGCGCGCCGCCCTGCTGGAGCTACAGCAAGCGTTCGCGGCCCAGGCGGGCGGGGCGGTGCTGGACGGGCGCGACATCGGCACGGTGATCGCTCCGGACGCCCAGGCCAAGCTGTTCGTCACCGCGACGCCGCAGGTCCGCGCCACACGCCGCTGGAAACAGCTGACGGCGCGCGGGATAGACATCGGCTTCGAGGACATGCTGGCCGACATCCAGCGCCGGGATGAGCGCGACGCCGGCCGCGGCGCCGCACCCATGGTCCAGGCCGACGACGCGGTCTTGCTGGATACGACCGACATGGGTATAGAGGCCGCCTTCGATGCGGCCCGCCGTATCGTCGAGGCGGCGCGCGCGAAACAGGGTCTTGAGCCTTGATCGCAAATCCAACGCTCCCATCCTCGGCTTCCGCGGGCGTCCTGATCGTTCTGAACGGCCTCGCATCCTGACGACCTGACTGAATCCCCTCGCCTCGCTTGAGAGGCGTTCACCTCGCGCGGGGCCGTCCGGTCGCGCGCCATAACCCCTACAGGACGCTTCAAAGCTCCATGACTGACACCCTCACTCCCTCGCGCGACGATTTCGCCGCGCTGCTCGACGAACAGCTCCAGGGTCGCGACTTCGGCGAAGGCCAGGTCGTTCACGGCCGCGTCGTCGGCATCGAAAAAGACATCGTCATCATCGACGTCGGTCTGAAGACCGAAGGCCGCATCGCCATGCGCGAGTTCGGCCAAGGCGACGACGGCGCCCTGCCCAAGGTCGGCGACAACGTCGAGGTTTACCTGGAGCGCGTCGAGAACGCCCTGGGCGAAGCCGTCATCAGCCGCGACAAGGCTCGCCGCGAAGAAGCCTGGACCCGCCTGGAAGTCGTGTTCGCCGAAGGCCAGCCGGTCAACGGCGCCATCGTCGGCCGCGTCAAGGGCGGCTTCACCGTCGATCTGGGCGGCGCCTCGGCCTTCCTGCCGGGTTCGCAAGTCGACATCCGTCCGGTCCGCGACGTCGGCCCGCTGATGGGCAAGGAACAGCCCTTCGCCATCCTGAAGATGGACCGTCCGCGCGGCAACATCGTCGTCTCGCGCCGCGCCATCCTGGAAGAAGCCCGCGCCGAACAGCGCACCGAGCTGGTCGGCCAGCTGCAAGAGGGCGAAGTCCGCGAAGGCGTGGTCAAGAACATCACCGACTACGGCGCCTTCGTGGACCTGGGCGGCATCGACGGCCTGCTGCACGTCACCGACATGTCGTGGAAGCGCGTCTCGCACCCGTCGCAGGTTCTCGCCGTCGGCGACACCGTCAAGGTCCAGATCGTCAAGATCAACCCGGACACCCAGCGCATCTCGCTGGGCATGAAGCAGCTCCAGTCGGACCCCTGGGACGGCGTGGAAGCCAAATATCCGGTCGGCGCCAAATACACGGGCCGCATCACCAACATCACCGACTACGGCGCCTTCGTGGAGCTGGAAGCCGGTGTCGAGGGCCTGGTGCACGTCTCGGAAATGTCCTGGACCAAGAAGAACGTCCATCCGGGCAAGATCGTCTCCACCTCGCAGGAAGTGGACGTGGTCGTCCTGGACGTCGACGCCTCCAAGCGCCGCATCTCGCTGGGCCTGAAGCAGGCCCAGGACAATCCGTGGGACGCCTTCGTCGCCAACCACCCGATCGGCTCGACCGTCGAGGGCGAAGTCAAGAACGCCACCGAGTTCGGCCTGTTCATCGGCCTGGACAACGACATCGACGGCATGGTCCACCTGTCCGACCTCGACTGGTCGGTGTCGGGTGAAGAAGCCATCCAGCGCTACCGCAAGGGCGAGATGGTCAAGGCCAAGGTGCTGGACGTCGACGTCGAGAAGGAACGCGTCTCGCTGGGCATCAAGCAACTGGGCGGCGACCCGATCGGCGAGGGCGATGCGTATCGTCGCGGCCAGCAGATCACCGTCACCGTCTCGGCGATCGAGTCCGGCGGCATCGAGGTCAAGTTCGGCGAGGACGACGCGCCGGTCACGGCCTTCGTTCGCAAGTCGGACCTGTCGCGTGACCGCAATGAGCAACGTCCGGAACGCTTCGCCGTCGGCGACCGCGTCGACGCGATGATCACCGCCGTGGACAAGGCCTCGCGCCGCGTCTCGGTGTCGATCAAGGCGCTGGAAATGAAGGACGAACAGGAAGCCATCGAACAGTTCGGCTCGTCCGACTCGGGTGCTTCGCTGGGCGACATCCTGGGCGCCGCGCTGAAGAACGCCGGCACCAAGGAGTAAGATGCGCTGAAACAGCGGGGCGCCGCGCGTCCCGCGATAGCGCGCTAAGATGAGAAGGGCGGCGGGAGCGATCTCGCCGCCCTTTTTCTTGGTCGAACGGTCCGTTGTGTTCGGAACCGGACATAATTTTTGGGAATCGGGCGCAGCGGCTGCGGATAGGGGCTTTTTCATGCGGCGTCCGGGCGTTAGGGTGCCGCGTCTCGACTGTGGCGGGCGACGGCCCGAGGATTGCGACCTGGCAAGGGGGCCTGATGATCAAGTCTGAACTGATCGAGAAGCTGGCGGCCGAGAACACCCACCTGACCCATGCCGAGGTCGAACGGCTGGTGAACGTAATCCTGGGCAAGATGACCGGCGCCCTGTCCGAGGGCGGACGGGTCGAACTGCGCGGCTTTGGCGCCTTTTCCGTGCGGTCGCGCCCCGCCCGGGCCGGACGCAATCCCCGCACCGGCGAGACGGTCGAGGTTCCCGCCAAGGCGGTGCCCTTCTTCAAGAGCGGCAAGGAACTTCGCGAACGCCTGAACGCTTCCGGAGACGCCTGAGCCGACGCAGGCTCGGGCTGGACAATTTAAGGGGAACCCATGGGATTGCTGTCTGAATTCCGCGAGTTCGCGGTCAAGGGCAATGTCGTCGACCTGGCGGTCGGCGTGATCATCGGCGGGGCGTTCGGCAAGATCGTCACCAGCCTGGTCGATCAGGTGATCATGCCGCCCATCGGCTGGCTGATCGGCGGCATCGACTTCGCCGACCTGAAGATCACCCTGCCGGTCAATCCGACCAATCCGACCGGCGAGCCTGCGGTGATCGAATACGGCGCCTTCATCAATGTGCTGATCCAGTTCGTCATCGTCGCCTTCGTGATCTTCATGATGGTGAAGGTCATCAACAAGCTGCGCCGCGATCAGGCGGCCGAACCCGAGTCGGCGCCGACCGCGCCCACGGCGACGGAATCTCTGCTGATCGAAATCCGCGACGAGCTGAAGGCCCGCCCCAGGGTCTAGGCCTTCGACAGCCGGCCGTGCGGCGCCGCGGCCGCGAACGGTCGCCTCGACCCTTGCGGCAGGGGCAGTGGCCGCGCACAGACGCCATAGTCCCCGTCGAACGGCGTCGGCGCCCAGGCCTCGGCCAGGGCCGGGTCGTCGATCACGGCGTGGCAATGACCCCAGCCGCCCTCGCGCCGCGCCGCCGGAACCAGGTCGCCCAGGGCGTTCAGCAGGCCCGGCGTGACCGTCTGCAGCCGCACCTTGGCCGCCCCCAGGCCGTGCGCATTGCGGATCAGGCAAGCGGCCAGGGTTTCGATGGCCTCGGGCGCGCTGTTCAGGGCGACCAGGTCCAGAATATCCAGGCACGGCGGCTCGATCAGATTGGTCTTGGTCATCAGGGCCATGGCTGCGCCGACGATCCGGCCCTCGCGCACATGGGCCAGCAGAAGCGGCGCAATCGTCTGATCGGGATCAGCCATGCGCCAGCGCATCATGGCCGGGCTGCGGTCGGCCAGCAGGCGGCCCTCCGCCGAAAGAGCGCGCCAGAAGTCGCCATAGGCCGAACGGTCCGACAGGTCGCGCACAGGGACGACCTGGGCCGGCAGGTCCAGGGGGCGAGGCTGGAACAGCCGCCGGTTCATCAGCCGCTCGCCCAGACGCGCCGCCCGGTCCGCCGAGACGCCGCCCCATATCCGCCTCAGCACCCGTCCCCGGACGCAGGTCATCCGGTCCACGATCCACGACAGCTTCAGGCTGTGGGTCTGGGCGGGCCAGGGCTTCATCCCGAACACGCCGTAGATCGGCGCCGATCGGGCGTTGGCGTTCAGGGTGTATCGGGCGAAGATGTCGGGCTGGGCCAGGAAGGCGCGGATCAGGGGGCGGCTGGCGCCCTTCTTCGCCGCGGGCACGATGATCGAAAACCCGGTGGCGCCATGCAGCCGGCGCGAACCGTGATGGAAACGCTGGACGAAATTCCCCAGCATCGCCGCCGGCTCGTCCTGCGCGTCCGTCACCACCCAGCCCGTGGGCGCGTCGATCTCGCGCCGGGCGGGATTGTCCTCCAGCCAGCGCCAGCCGGCGTTCGACCGCTCGGGCCAGCCGACGCCGCGATGCAGGCGGTTCAGCGCCTCATGGTCGGATCGGCGTATCGGTCGCACAGTCATCGGGCGCTCCTCCCATATTGAAACCAAGCCCCGTCGAGCATGCCCGGCGTTGCGAAAGCGGCGCCAAGGGAAACACCTATAGGTTGTGGATTTCTTGCACCGCCCGCCGCGACCACGGGTCACGGCGTGTTAGCGCTTGTAAACCAAGGGGGGCGGTGGTTTTTTCACGCCTTCGCCACGGGGGCGGGGAGGCGGATCATTCGCCTTCCCTCAATGCGACCGAGGGCCGGAAAAGGCCTCGATTACAAAGGGTAGGCATGAACATCGTCGTTCTTCTGGGGGTGGTCATCACCCTGGCCACGGGGATTCCCGTGCTTCTTCAGATACTCAGGAACCATCCGCGAGGCCTGATCATCTGCTTCTTCGCCGAGATGTGGGAGCGGTTCTCCTACTACGGCATGCGCGGCCTGCTGATCTTCTATCTGACCCAGCACTTCCTGTTTTCGGACGGGGCTGCGGGGTCGATCTATGGCTCCTACACCTCGCTGGTCTATCTGGTGCCGCTGATCGGCGGCATATTGGCGGACCGTTTCATCGGCACGCGCAAGGCCATCGCCTTCGGCGCCCTGCTGCTGGTCTTCGGCCACGGCATGATGGCCTATGAGGGCAAGGACACCGTCCAGACCCTGACCTACGCCGGCCAGACCTATCAGGTCGCCGCCGAAGGGCGCGGCGACAGCGGCACGCGCGGCATCGTCGTCGACGGCCAGTCCTATCACTTCACGGCGGGCGAGGCCGGCGGCCTGGCCATCGAGGGCCTGCCCCCGACCGCCGCCCTGCCGGCGGCCCTGCCCAGCGGATCCTATACGCTGGAGGCCCAGCGCGATCCGATGGGCGAGAACGTCTTCTTCCTGGCCATCTCGCTGATCATCATGGGCGTCGGCTTCCTGAAGCCGAACATCTCCACCCTGGTCGGTCAGTTGTATCCCCAGGGCGATCCGCGCCGGGATTCGGGCTTCACCCTCTATTACTACGGCATCAACCTGGGCTCGTTCTGGGCGGCGGTGCTGTGCGGCCTTCTGGGCCAGACGGTCGGCTGGTGGGCGGGCTTCGGCCTGGCCGGCGTCGGCATGCTGGCGGGCCTGATCGTCTTCGTCCTGGGCAAGCCCCTGCTGCAGGGCAAGGGCGAGCCGCCCGAGACGGGCAAGCTCAAGGCCAGGCTGATCGGCCCGATCAGCCGCGAATATTCGATCTACCTCTTCGGCTTGCTGGGCGTGATCCCGGTGTGGTTCCTGGTCCAGCGCAACGCCCTGGTCGGCACGGTCCTGGGCATCGCCACGGTGCTGTCGCTGGCCTTCATCGGCTATGTGATGGTGGCCATCTGCAAGACCTGGGCGCAGCGCCAGCGCATGATGCTGGCCGTGGTCCTGATCTTCGGCTCGGTGCTGTTCTTCACCCTGTTCGAACAGGCCGGCACCTCGCTGAACCTGTTCGCGGACCGCAACGTCAACCTGAACCTGCTGTCGGCGGCGGTGCAGTTCGGGCCGCTGACCTTCGGCACCCCGGCGCAGGTCGCCGCCGCCGGCCTGGTCGGCCAGGGGCTGTTCATCGATACGACGATGACCGCGTCCCAGACCCAGTCGTTCAACGCCGGCTTCATCCTGATCTTCGCGCCGATCTTCGCGGCCCTGTGGGTCAAGCTGGGCCGCGCAAAGCGCGATCCGGACCCGACCTTCAAGTTCGGCCTGGGCCTGTTGCAGGTCGGTCTGGGCTTCATGGTCGTGGTGTGGGGCGCGGGCCTGGCCAACTCGGCCTTCCAGATGCCGATCATCCTCCTGGCCCTGCTCTACATGTTCCACACGACGGGCGAGCTGTTCCTGTCGCCGGTGGGCCTGTCGGAGATCACCAAATTGTCGATGGCCCAGGTGGTCAGCTTCATGATGGCGGTGTGGTTCCTGGCCTCGTCCATCGCCCAATATGTCGGCGGCTGGATCGCGGGCCTGGCGGGCACCGAGACGGTCGGCGGCCAGGTGCTGAACCCCGAACTGGCGCTGGCCACCTCGCTGGACGTGTTCGGCAAGCTGGGCGTCGCCGGCCTGATCGCCGGCGCCCTGTTCATCGTCGCCAGCTTCTTCATCAAGGGCTGGGCCAACGGCGCCAACGACGGCGGCAACCACCCCGGTCCCGATCTGACCGACCGTGGTCAGGAAGACGGCAACATCGCCGCGCCGCGGACCTCGACCGCCGGCTGATCCGGCACAAGGATCGAGCATGAAAGAAGGGCGGCGTCCGCAGCGGGCGCCGCCCTTTTTTGTCACCGGGACAGGACCTCAGAAGGTCTTGCGGACCCGCAGCTGGAAGAAGGTGCGCGGGTCGATCGTCCCGTCCTCGACGAAGGCGACCGCCCGGGTCTCGCGATCGGCATAGACCGTGCGCCGCTGGGTGAAGTCGTCCCACAGGTTCAGCTGGGCGCGGATGGCGAGGGTGGGGGTCGGCTTGTATTCGGCGAACATCTCGTAATAGCCCGAGCCCCGCCACGTGAACGTCTGGTCCGGGCCGTAGGTCGGCTGGTTCAGGCGTGGCAGCCAGTTGAAGCCCCATTGCAGCTTCCAGCGGGTGATGTCCTGCTCGATGCCGATATTGGCCTGGCTGGCGCGCACGCCCGAGATCGGACGGCTTTCGCCGGTCGTGGGATCGGTGACGGAGGTCTTGTTCCAGTCGTTCTTGAAGGTGAAGCGCGCGCCCGAGACGCCCAGCTTGTCCAGCGGCACGGTGACGTTCAGCGACAGCTGGTCCAGCGTGCCGTCGCCGATGTTGCCGACCGCCGACAGGTCGTCGCCCAGTGGAATCTGGTCGATGGCGTCGACGATCTGATCGTGACGGTAGCCGATGGAGACGACGCCCTCGCCCCAGAAGCGGCGCTCGTAGGTCAGCTCGGAGATCCAGCGCTGTTCCGGCACCAGATCGACGTTGCCGCCATAGACGTTCTCGTCCTGCAGGTCGGCCGAGGCGGCGAAGTCCGAGAAGTCCAGCTGGCCCAGTTCGCGCTCGAAGCGGAAGCGCAGCTGGTTGTTCGGCATCGGCGTCCAGGTGGCCAGGAAGCGCGGCTTGGCGAAGAAGAAGCTCTTCTCGTGGTCCGCGTCGCCCGACTGGCTGATGGTCGAGGCTTCCAGCCGCAGGCCGAACTCCAGCGTCAGGTCCTTGTGGGCGCGCCATGTGCCCTTGGAGAAGACTTCTCCCCGGGTCTCCTCGACCTTGACCGAGGCGCTGGGCAGGGGAATGTTCTCGCCGCCGACGGTGAAGGCCTGGTCGGTCTCGCGCATGTTGTAGGCGATCTCGCCGCCCGTCTCGATGGTCAGTTTCGGCGAGCGTTCGTGCCGGACGAGGGCGCGCAGAATGGTTTCCGAGCTTTCGCCCGAATAGTCGAAGACCTGCTGCGGCGCGGCGACGCCATTGTCCAGGACGTTGTAGATGGAGGCGCCGTCCCAGCTGCCGAACTCGTGCATCAGGCGCGTTTCCAGCTTGAAGCGCTCGCCCAGCGGCCGCTCCCAGGTCACGCCGAACTCGCCGCCGTCGCTGTCCTCGTTGTCCAGGCTCTCGCGGAACAGGGTGGAGGAGCGGTTGGTGTTGTAGCCGTGCCAGTCGTTGATCCCATAACGCGCGGTCAGGTCGACCTTGCCGCCCGCCAGCGGGCCGGCGTAGGTGCCGCGAATGGAGTCCCCGCCGCCGTAGCCATCGTTGTCGGTGATTTCGTCGCGCAGCACGTTCCCGGCGGCGTCGCGCCGGATCAGCCGGCCCGGGCCGTTGGAATCGCTCATGCTGATGCCGTCGGACAGGGTGACACCCCAACTGCGCTCGCCGTTGCGGGCGGTGAACTGATAGCTGCCGCCGTGCAGGTCCCGGCCCGATCCCTCGAACTGGGTGGTGTTCCAGGTCAGGATCGATTTGTGGCTGCTCTCCTGCTTCAGGATGACGTTCACCACGACCGAGAAGCCCTGCATGTCGATGCCGGGCGCGCCGCCGCGGATCAGTTCGATGCGCTCGACCTGGCTGGCCAGGGTGCGGTTCAGGACGTTGGTGCCGGTGTCGTTCTTGGAGGCCGGCCGGGCGTTGTTGATCAGGATGTTGCCGACCGCCCCTTCGAAGCCGCGCGCGCCCGAACCGTCGTCGGGCGAGAAGCCGGGCACCCGGTTGACCATGTCCAGCGCGGTGTTGGGCCGCTGGGCGGCGAAGAAGTCCGGGGTGAAGACCAGGACGCCCTGCTGACGGGCGTCGGCCAGCGGGGCCTGGCTGGTGGGGCCGGTCGGAACCGGCGCCTGGGCGACCTGCGGCTCGTCCCCCGCGAGGGCGGCGGCGGGAAAGAGGCCGGCCAGCAGCAGCGCGGTGGTGGCCATGAGTGCGGTCTTGGTCATTGGTTTCCCCTCGGGTTTGTCGAGGGGATGTGTGCCGACAGCCGTTGTTCATCTCCAGTTACAAGGCGGAAAGGTGGATTAAATCGGAGACATCATTACAGGCAATTCACGTGCCTATACTTTAGAATGTGAAACTATACGGATCGGTAATGTAAGGAGGCGAGATGAAGTCCTTGGTTGTGGCGTTGGCCTTCGCGGCGGCGATGTCGGGCGCGGCCGTCGCGCAAACGGCGGAAACGGCGACGGCCCAGGCGCAGGAGCCGGTCACCGTCGATGAGATCGTGGTGGTGGCGCGGCGCGCCGGACTGCCGATCTGGACCGTGGAGCGCGGCGACAGCACGGTCATCCTGGTGGGCGCCGTCACCGGGGTGCCGCGCGATTACGAATGGCGGCCCGAGGCGCTGGAGGCCGCGACGCTGCGCGCGCAGCGGGTGCTCTATCCTATCGAGGGGCGGGCCTCGCCGGCGGACGTGTTCCGCCTGATCTGGCGCATCCGCACCATCACGCGCCTGCCCGAGGGGCGCACCATCGCCGACTACGCCTCGCCCGAACTGATGGCGCGGCTGGAGGCCCTGCACGCGGGCGAGCGGTCGCAGGGCTGGCGCAGCCAGCCGCCGATGACCCAGAGCCTGGACCTGATGGACCGGACCGGCCTGGCGCGGCGCGGGCGGGCGGTGCTGAGCGTGGTCAAGGACAAGGCGCGTCAGGCCCGCATCCCCGGCGAGGCGGTCGGGATCGTGCGCGGCGCCGAACTGGTGGACGGGCTGATCACCGCCCCGCCCGAGACCTATCTGCCCTGTCTGGACGCCACGGCGCGGGCGGCGGAGGCGGGGCCGGAAGGCGCGGCCAGGCGGCTGGACGACTGGAGCCATCTGCGGGTCGCGGCGGTCCTGGCCAATCCGCTGGACGAGGCGCTGAACCTGTGCTGGCCCTCGGGCGATCCCGACATCGCCCCCATGCTGCGCCAGCGCTGGCTGGAGGCGACGGACCAGGCCCTGGCCCAGCCCGGCGTGACCCTGGCCGTCGCCCCCTTGCGGGTCCTGGCCGAGCCGGACGGGGTGCTGGACCGGCTGGAGGCGTCGGGGCTGGATCCCAGCGGGCCGGAGTGGAAGGCGGCGCCCTAGGGCGCCGTCCAGCCTAGTTGGCGGGCGCCGCGGGGGCTGTCTGCGGGCGTTGGGGGACGGCGTCGCGGGCGGCGTCGCCGATGTTCTCGGCCGCGTTTCCGACGCTTTCGGCCGCGCCGGCGACCGCGTTGGATTCGACCGCGTCATTGCGGTTCATGTTGATCAGGAACCAGCCGATGACGACCACGAGGGCCAGGCCGATCACCAGGGCGACGATGGCGCCCATGCCGCCGCCGCCGCGACGGCCCTCGACGATCACGGGAGCTGCGGCCGGGGCTGCGGCGACCTCGCCTTCGGTGATGCGCTCCACGCGGCCGTCAGGATGTTCGACAGTACGTTCGGTAGGCATGGACATGTCCTCTCCAGTGTGGCGAGGAAACACGTCGTCGGCGGTTAGGGTTCCGCCTTGTCAGACCGCCGTTCCGCCGACGGTCAGGCCGCCGATCTTGAGGCTGGGCTGGCCGATGCCGACGGGGACGCCCTGGCCGGCCTTGCCGCAGACGCCGACGCCGGGATCGAAGGCGAAGTCGTCGCCGATCATCTGGATCCTGGTCAGGGCCGTGGCGCCGTCGCCGATCAGGGTGGCGCCGCGGACGGGGGCGGTGATCACCCCGTCCTCGATCAGATAGGCCTCGTTGCACTGGAAGACGAACTTGCCGTTGGTGATGTCCACCTGGCCGCCCGAGAAGTTGGCGGCGTAGAGGCCGCGCTTCGTATTGGCGATCATGTCGGCCTTCGAATCCTTGCCGCCTTCCATGAAGGTGTTGGTCATGCGCGGCATGGGCATGTGGGCGAAGGACTGGCGCCGCCCGTTGCCGGTGGCCGCCACGCCCAGTTGACGCGCCGACAGCCGGTCGTGCATCAGCCCGACCATGATCCCGTCCTCGATCAGGACGTTGCGCTGGGTGGGGGTGCCCTCGTCGTCGATGGACAGGGAGCCCCGGCGGCCCGAGATCGAGCCGTCGTCCACCACGGTCACGCCCGGCGCGGCGACCCGTTTGCCCATCATGCCGTTGAAGACCGACGAGCCCTTCCTGTGGAAGTCGCCCTCGAAGCCGTGGCCGATGGCCTCGTGCAGCAGGACGCCGGGCCAGCCGGCGCCCAGGACCACGTCCATCTCGCCGGCCGGGCAGTCGACGGCCTCCAGATTGACCAGGGCCTGGCGCAGGGCCTCGTCCACCTGGGCCTGCCAGCGTTCGGGCGCGATCCAGGCCTCGAACCCGGCGCGGCCGCCGGCGCCGGACGAGGCGCTCTCGCGCTTGCCGTTCTGCTCGACGGTGACGGAGACGTTCAGCCGCACCAGCGGGCGGACGTCGCGCACGGCCCGTTCGTCGGCGCGCAGGATCTCGATGGCCCGGCGTTCCCCGATCAGGGATGCGCTGACCTGGACCACGCGAGGGTCGCGGGCGCGGGCCCAGGCGTCGATCTCGGCCAGCAGGGCGATCTTGTCGGAGAAGGCGGGCGAGGCGAGGGGATCGACCTCGCCATACAGTTTCTGGTTGGTGGCGCGCGGTCCCTCGGCGACGCGGGCCTCGTGCCCCTGTTTGGCCAGGGCGGCGCTGTCGGCGGCGCGGCGCAGGGCGGCGGCGGAAATCTCGTTGGCGTGGGCGTAGCCGGCGGTCTCGCCCGCCACGACCCTGAGGCCGAAGCCTTCGCTGGCGTCATAGGCGGCCGATTTCAGCCGCCCGTCGTCGAAGACCAGGCTCTCGCTCTCGGAGCGTTCCAGGAACAGTTCGCCGTCGTCGGCGCCGGCCAGGGCCGTCTTCAGGATGGACAGGGCTTCGTCGGTATCGACGCCGGCGGCGTCGAGGATGGGCGGCGGGGCGGCGTGCAGGGTCATGGGCGTTAGGTAGGGGTTGCGGGACGGTTCGTCACCTGCCGGGACGGATTGAGACGCCCGGACGGAAAAAACAGAGTCTGAATAGTGCAGTTCGTCTGAATTCCGCCCTGGAGACGGATGGGGCGACGACCATGCCTTGTTGGACTCGAAAAACAGTCCAATGAGTCCAATGGAGTCCAATGGATCGCGATGTCAAAGACCGATCCTTGATCCTAACACAGCCTGGAGGGCTGATAGGTCGATTGGCCCAAGGATCGGAAATGTCATTGTCGTTCAGTCGGATAGCAGGCAGGTCTTGGCTATCTGGAAGACCTTCGCGATTGTGCGAGCTCAGCGCGACAGCCTGCCCTGGGCTTTCTCGGCGCCGAAGACGATGTCGGGGTCGGGCTTTTCGACCGCGCCGCTGACGTGGTCCAGGGTCTTCAGGATGTGGCGGATCAGATTGAGGCGGGCGGTCTTCTTGTCGTCGGTGGCGACGACGGTCCAGGGCGCATAGGGGCGGTCGGTTTCCGCCAGCATCCGGTCGCGGGCGTCGGAATAGGCCTCGAAGCGGGCCTCGGCCTCGGCGTCCAGGGAAGAGAGCTTGAACTTCTTCAGCGGATCGATGCGGCGTTCCTTCAGCCGCTTGGCCTGTTCCTGGCGCGAGATGTCCAGCCAGATCTTGATGATGATGATCCCGTCGTCGGCCAGCATCCGCTCGAACCGGGGGGCGTCGGTCATGAACTGGGCGTACTGCTGGGGCGTGCAGAAGCCCATGACCGGCTCGACCCCGCCGCGATTGTACCAGGAGCGGTTGAAGATCACCGTCTCGCCCGCCGCCGGCAGGTGCGGGACATAGCGCTGGAAATACCACTGGCCGGATTCGCGGTCGCTGGGCTTGGGCAGGGCGACGACGCGCGTCTGGCGCGGCGACATATGTTCGGTCAGCCGCTTGATGGCCCCGTCCTTGCCGGCGGTGTCGCGCCCTTCCAGCACGATGACCACGCGCAGCCCGTGTTCGATGGTCCAGGCCTGGGTCTGGACCAGGGCGAGCTGGAGCTGTTCGAGTTCTTTTTCGTAGGCGTCGGATTTCTTTCCCATGGCGAGAGAGTGGGCCGGGCCGGGGCCGAGGGCAAGCGCCGGGCGATGCCGCGCTTGCGACGTGGCGCCGGGCGGCGGACACGCTAAGCTCGATCACGACAGAGGAGGGACGTCTGATGCTTGACCGCCGAACCGTATTGGCCGCCGGGCTGGCGTCCGGTCTCGCGGGCGTCGCCGCGCCTGCCCTTGGACGCGACGAGACGGGACGCGACATGCAGGGTTACGAGGCCGCGCTGGATGCGGTGTTCGCCGAGACGGCGCCGGTGGCGCTGGCGGGCGGGGTGGTGACGCGCGACGGCCTGGTCTGGTCGGGCGTGCGGGGCGTGCGCAGGGTGGGGCAGGACGATTCGGCGACGCTGGACGACCGCTGGCACCTGGGGTCGAACACCAAGGCGATGACGGCGGCCCTGTATGGCCGGCTGGTCGAACAGGGGCGGGCGTCGTGGGCGGCGCCGCTGGGCGAACTGTTTCCCGGCGCGACGATCGATCCGGCCTGGGAGGGGACGACGATCCGGGACTTCATGCATCACCGGGCGGGGCTGAAGGACGACGACGCCCTGGGCATGGTCTTCTTCACGACGGCGCGGAGCGATCCCCGGCCGTTGCCGCAACAGCGCCGGGCCATCGTCGACAAGGCCTTGGCCGCGCCGCCGACGGGGACCAAGGGCGCCTATGAATACGCCAACGCCGACTACATCCTGGTCGGGGCGGCCATCGAACAGATCACCGGCGGATCGTGGGAAGAGGCCATGAAGGCCGAGGTGTTCGCGCCGCTGGGCCTGGCGTCGGCCGGGTTCGGCGCGCCGCTGCACGATGCGAAGGGCGGGGCCAACGCCTGGGGACACCGGGGCGCGGGCGCCGCGAGGGTCGCCATGGACCCGGCCGATCCGGGGGCGGACAATCCAGCCGCGCTGGGGCCGGCGGGGACGGCGCACATGACGCTGGCGGACTATGCGACGTGGCTGAAGGTGTTCCTGACGGACGGCGGCGGCTGGCTGAGCCCCGAGACCGTCGCCCTGCTGACCACGCCGGGGGCGGGGGAGGGCATGCCCTACGCCCTGGGCTGGATCGCGCCGCCGAACATCCCCTGGGCCGCCGGACCGGTGCTGATGCACGAGGGGTCCAACACGATGTGGCACGCGGCAGCGGCCGTGGCCCCGGCGCGCGGCGCGGCCCTGATCGGCCTGTGCAACCAGGGGCCGGAGGTCGGGGCGGCGAACGGGCTGATGCCGAGGCTGGTGCGGGCGCTGGGGGCGTAGGGGGCGGATGGTTCACCCTGTCTCCTCCCCGCGTGGCGGGGAGGTGGCGCGGCGCTCTGGCGCCGTGACGGAGGGGGTCTTAGCCTCACACGCAGCGCCGGCTTCAAGAGCCCCTCCACCACCGGCTGCGCCGGCGGTCCCCCTCCCCATTGCATGGGGAGGAGACGCTTTACTCGCCGCCCGCCCGCGATGAACGCATCCGCCCCCTGCTGCGTTTGCCAGCGGGGCCCATGTCGGCCCATGCTGGGGCGACATGAAGCGGGACTTCGCGGACTTCTGGAATCTGATGTGGGAGGCGGCGCTGCTGGTCTGCGCGGCCTTCGCCCTGCTGAACGTCTATGCGCCGCCGCAGGATCTGCCGTGGAAGCCGCTGGATCTCAGCCGGCCGGTCGGGCGGGCGACGGCGGCCAAGGTGGCGGACTTCGACCTGCCGGCGACCGCGGCGCCCGAGGCGGTGGAGGGCGCGACCCAGGCCTGCATGCAGGTGTTGCGCGACGCAGGGGTCGAGGTCCAGCGGGCGACGGACCGCGACGACGGCGGCTTCTGCGTCGCGCGCGGGACCGTGCGGATCACCGGCGGCGAGGTGACGCCCCTGGCCCCGGCCGATGTGGTGATGCAGTGCCCGCTGGCGGTGCGCTATGTCATCTGGGACCGGCAGGTGCTGCGGCCGGCGGCGCGCGACCAGATGGGATCGGCGCCGACGCGGGTCGAGAACTATGGGACCTATTCCTGCCGCCGCATCTATGGCTCCGAGAACGCCCAGGACCGGCCCAGCGAACACGCGCGGGCCAATGCGCTGGACGTGGCGGCGGTGCGGCTGGCGGACGGGCGCACGGTCAGCGTCCTGGCCGACTGGCGCGGGCAGGGGCCGGCGGGGGCGGCCGGTTCGCGCTTCCTGCACGCGATCCGCGACGGGGGCTGCCGGGTGTTCTCGACCGTGCTGACGCCGGACTACAACGCCGCGCACGCGAACCATCTGCACCTTGACGGTGCCCCGCGCGGCGTCTGCGGCTGAGGTTCGATCAACCACGAATCCGCCAAACGGGGTGACGCTTTGCTGTTGACCGCCTCGAAAAGCCGGGTGACAACAAGAATGCAGTCCGGATTTCGCGTGGGGTTCCAAACCCACGTCACGCTCCTTCGCCTGAACGAGCTCTATCCAGATGGGCTGACGGGTCACTCCGCGTGGGGGCCTGCCTGGAAAAGCGCGTTTACGGAGACGCAGACATGGCGACCGGTACGGTCAAGTGGTTCAACCCCACCAAGGGCTATGGTTTCATCCAGCCCGACAGCGGCGGGTCTGACGTGTTCGTGCACGTCACCGCCGTCCAGAAGGCGGGCCTTCAGGGCCTGGATGAGAACGCCAAGGTCGAATACGAGCTGGAAAACCAGCGCGGCAAGACGTCGGCGATCGACCTGAAGCTCCTCTAAGTCGATACATCGGGGAAACGGGCGAGGGACGACCTCTCGCCCGTTTTTCTTTTTTGTGGGGCTATCGCGCGTAGCGCTACTTGAGGCTCTTTTTTGGGCTATCGCGCATAGCGCTACTTGAGCCCGGATTGGTCCTGGTTTCTGCGGTCGGGGCGCTCCAGCGGCGCCGTGTCGGCCCTTACGCCTCTGACCCGCCTGCGAGGGCGGGCTTCGTGCGTTGGGAGCGCTGGGCCAGGACGACGGCGGCCAGGACCAGGGCGCCGCCCAGCGCCTGGATCGGCGTCAGGGTCTCGTGGAAGATCCACCAGCCCAGCAGGGCCGCGACGATGGGCTGGATCAGGATGGTCACGGCGGTGACCGAGGCCGGCAGGCGGCCCAGGGCCCAGGCGACGCCGCCCTGGCCGAAGACGTGCATCACCCCCATGGCGATACAGGCGGCCCAGCCGGCGGGGCTGGCGGGCAGGATGTCTTCGCCCAGGACCAGCGCCACGACCAGCAGCAGCGGCGCGCCGACCAAGGTGGCCCAGAAGGTGATGCGCATGGCGCCGGCGGTGGCGCGCGCGGCCTTCACCGCCAGGAAATAGCCCGAATACCAGACCGCCACCGACAGGGAGAAGATATCGCCCAGCGGCGGATTGGTCCCCTGGCCGCCGTCTGCGCCCGCCGCCATGGCGAAGGCGCCGGCCATGGCCAGGGCGAGGGCGACGAGGAACAGGCGGCGCGGCGCCGCCTTCAGCACGAACCAGCCGAACAGGGTCACCACCACCGGCGTCAGGTTGCACAGCACCGTGGCGTTGGCCACCGAAGTCATGACGATGCCGTAGTGCCAGAAGCTGAGGTCCAGGGCGAAGAACAGGCCCGCCAGCAGGGCCCATTTCGACGGCGTGGCGATCCCGCCCGGCTCGCGCGCCGCCAGGACCGTCAGCAGGGGCAGGGCGAAGACGAAGCGCCAGAAGCCCGCCGCCGCCGGCCCCGTCTCGGTCAGCCGCACCAGAATGGGCGCCAGGCCCAGGATGCAGGCGGCGATCAGCAGGACGATCAGGGCGAAGGCGCGCGGGGAGACGCGCGAGACGACGGCGGACATGGCCCGGCTCATACGGCGCCCTGCGACCGGACGCCACAGGGGCGGGGATCGGTCGGAACCACGCGCCGCATCGATTTCCATTTGCGGCCCAGCCCGTTAGAAGACGGCGCCGGGGATGATGCGGAACGGTCGCCGTCGCCTGGTGTTGATCGACCAATCTCCCTTCGTCCCCCGCCCGATCGGTATCCTCGCCCATGAAACTGCGCGTCCGCGCCGAGCTCGTCTATCGCTTCGATCCGCCGACGGACGCCATCTACAAGGTGCAGGTGGCGCACTGGCCGGGGCAGGAGGTCGTGGGCGAGACCCTGACCTTCGATCCGCCGGTCGAGCACCACGAGCACGAGGACGTCGATTTCGGGGCGCGGACGCTGCGGTGCCACGTCTCGGGCGAGGTCACGCTGACCTATGAGGCGGTGGTGGAGAACGGGGTGCTGAAGGGCCTGCCGCCCGACGTCAGCCAGCACGACTGGGGCGACCTGCCGGCCGAGGTCCTGCCCTATCTGCAGCCCAGCCGCTATTGCCCCTCGGACCAGTTCGGACGGTTCGTGACGCGCGAGTTCGGCGACACGGCGGGCGGGGCGCGGGTGCTGGCGATCCTGGACTGGATCACCGGGAACGTCGATTACGAGCATGGGGTGTCGGACACCGAAACCACGGCGGCGCGGACCTTCATCGACCGGGCGGGGGTGTGCCGCGACTTCACCCACCTGGGGATGACGCTGTGCCGGGCGTCGGGGATTCCGGCGCGGGCGGTCAGCGCCTATGCCTATCGGCTGAACCCGCCGGACTTCCACGCCATCTTCGAGGTCTGGCTGGACAACGGCTGGTGGCTGGTGGACGCGACGCGGCTGGCGCCGGTCGAGGGGCTGGTGCGGATCGCCTGCGGCCGGGACGCGGCCGACATCGCCTTTCTGACGACGCAGGAGCGGTGCGAATTCGTGCGCCAGTCGGTGACGGTGGAGGCGGCTTAGCAGCGCTCCACCCCGTCATCCTCGGGTCGAGCCCAGGATGACGGGAGGGGCAAAGGGGCGTTATTTTTTGGCCGCCGCCTGGTCCGCCTGCCAGGCGTCGATGAAATCCAGTTGGCGCAGCAGCTTGTTGGCCGGGTCGATCAGCACATGGGCGCCGTCCGGGACCGCGATCTCGCCCCGTCCGCCGGTCATGGGCAGGACGTGCGTGCGGCCGTCGATCTCGACCTCGACCGGCATGGGGAAGGGGCCGCCGTCGCCGGTGGTCCAGGCCAGTTCGAGGCGACCGTTCTCGCGCGTCTCGGCCAGGGCCGGCAGGGCGGCGTTGTAGAGATAGGCCCGGAAGAACCAGCCGTAGTCCTGGCCCGTCACCTGGTTGACGATGTCGAGGAAGTCCTGGGTCGAACGGTACAGCGGCGCGAAATCGCCAGGTCGCGGGTCAGGCCGTCCATAGACCAGCTGGGTGACCGCCGCATGGAAGGCCGCGTCGCCGATCAGCATCCGCAGCGAATGGCTGATCAGGGAGCCCTTGTAGTAGATGTCGCCGCCGGGGCCGTTTTCGGAATTATAGACCTCGTCCTCGGTTTTGGGCTGACCCGAGACGACGGGGTGGGCGTTGATCAGGCGGCGTCGCTGGTCCGCCAGTTCGGTCTGCATATAGCGGTCGCCGTGCAGCCAGCGGCCATAGAGCGGCTGCATATAGCTGCCCAGCCCCTCGTGCAGCCACATGTCGTCGGCGTTCTGATTGGTCAGCTGGTTGCCGAACCATTCGTGAGCGAATTCGTGCTGCAGCAGCCAGTCATAGCCACGCCCGTCCAGCTTGTAGTCGTTGCCATAGGCATTGATGGTCTGGTGCTCCATGCCCAGGTGCGGGGTCTCGACCACGCCCATCTTCTCGTCGCCGAAGGGATAGGGGCCGACCGTCGCCTCGAAGAAGTCCAGCATCTGCGGGAACTGGGCGAACAGGGCCTGGACCTTGGCCGGGTCGTCGGTCTTCAGATGCCAGTAGGTCATGGGAATCGTATTGCCGAACCGGCTGGCGTAGTCGGCGCTGACCGCCTCATACGGCCCGATGTTCAGGGCGACGGCGTAGGTGTTGGGCTGTTTCGCCGACCAGTTCCAGGTGGTCCAGCCGTCGCCGTGATCCACCTTGCCCAGGAAGCGCCCGTTGGACGGCGCCGACAGGTCGGACGGGACGGTGATGTGCAGATCGACGCGCCCCGGCTCGCCGTGCGGGCTGTCGATACAGGGCCAGAACAGGTCGCAGCCCTCGCCCTGGACGGCGGTGGCGATCCAAGGTTCGCCGGACGGGGCGGCGGACCAGATGAAGCCGCCGTCCCACGGCGCGTGAGGCGCGACGCGCGGCTGGCCGGCGTAGGCGATCCTGAGGGCGACCGTGTCGCCGGCGGCGAGGGGACGGGGCAGATCGACCGTCAGCCGGCCCTCGGGATTGCTCCAGCCGCCTGTGGGAACCTCGACGCCGTCGATCTGCACCGACGAAATGGTCAGCAGGGTGTCCAGTTCGACCACCAGCCGCTCCAGCGGCGCGGCGGCGGTGAAGTCGAGCACGGCGACGGCGTCGATGGCCCTGGCGTCGGGGATGACCTTGATCGACAGGTCCGCCTTGTCGAACCGCACCGCCTGCTGTTCGGGCGTCAGCGGCTGGTCGGTGGCCAGGGTGAAGGCGGTGGATTCGCGCGGGCCCTGGTCCTGGGGCGCGTCCTGGGGCGCGGCGGCGGTGGCGCAGGCGGACATAATCAGGGCGGCGGCGGTGAAAGCCAGGGTGCGGACGACGGCCATGGGACTCCCTTCGCGGACGCCGTTCGGGATTAGCGCCGGGTCGGGGAGGGCGCAAAGAAAAAGGCCGGCGTCGCCGCCGGCCTTTCCCGAATGTCCTTAGCGGCGGCCGATCAGGCGGCGGCTTGCTCGGCCAGCTTGGCGCGGACCTGGCGCTTGATGCGCTGGGCGGCGATCGACAGCTGCTCGTCGCGGGCCTTGACGATGAAGGCGTCCAGGCCGCCCTTGTAGTCCAGGGTGCGCAGGGCGGCGTTCGAGATGCGCAGGCTGAAGGTTTGGCCCAAGGCGTCCGAGGTGACCTTGACCGTCTTCAGCGACGGCAGGAAGCGGCGCTTGGTCTTGATGTTCGAGTGGCTCACGTTGTGGCCGACCATCGGGCCGATACCGGTGAGTTCGCAACGACGCGACATCGTCAGATCCTTAAGGTGCGGCGGCCGGTCCCAGGCTAAGGGGAACAGACGCATGAAACGAGTGCGCGCGGGAGGGTGTCCCGCGCGAGAGGGGGCCGTATAAGGGAAGAGCGCGTTCGGCGTCAAGCCGAGTCTTGGCGGCCGCGCCATTCGCCCCCGCCATTCGCCCAAGTCTGCACGCCGAGGAACGCCTCCGTTCAGGCGGCATTCAAATGACGCGCGCTATGCCCCATATCATGAAGACCTCAGCCATACAGAAGACCCCCATGTCCCGTCCGTCCCTGATCGACCGCCTGCCCAAGAGGGCGATCGCCGTCCTGGCGCCCGTCGTCGCCGGCGGATTCATGCTGGCCGCGCCCGCCATGGCGCCCGCCCAGACCGCCGCCCAGTCCGAGGTTCTGCCCGGCTATTGGGAATACACCACCAACGCCGTGGGCCAGCGCGAGACGCTGCAGAAATGCGTGCGCCCCAGCGAGATCAACCGCTTCTTCGGCGGCCTGTCGACGAACAAGTGGCGCTGCACCTATCCGACCCGCGTGGTCGGCGACGGCAATGCGCGGTTCGAAGGGACCTGTTCGGACCACAAGAACCGCCGCATCAACGTGCGGCTGAGCGGGACCTATACGGAGACCAGCTTCACCTTCCGGGGCGGCGCCCAGATCGTGCGCGGCACCCCCTACATCCCCGCCAGCATCACCGCGCGCCGCATCAGCGCCCAGTGCCCGGCCAACGCCGAATACTTCTGAGGCGTCAGTTAATCGAGGCTGGATGGCGGGCTTCGTAAGCCTTGAACGGCTTGGCGGCCTTGTCCGATATCGCGATTGCAGCGTCGATGTCTGTCTGGGCCTCATCGGCGCGGCCCAGCGCACGAAGAGCCAGGCCGCGTCCATAGCGTGATGCGGCCTGGTTCGGTTCTGTGGCCAGGGCCTTGTCATAGACCGCCAGCGCCTCCGCCGGCTTGTTCATCTGCAGCAGGACCAGCGCCCGGCTGTCGAGGTATGCGGCCTCGTCCGGCGACTTGGCCAGGGCGGCGTCGCAATCCGTCAAGGCCTGCTCCAGGTCATAACCCACGACGGCCTGTGTCCAGCACATGGTGTTGGACAGTCCGGCGCTGTTGGACGCCAATTCGCGCGCGGCGGCCATGTCCTGACGGGCGCCGTCCAGATCGCCCTGTTTGGCGCGGGCGTCGGCGCGATTGACAAGCGCCCGGGGATGGTCTGGTTCCGCCTGCAGGATGACAGTGAGAGCCGCTTCGGCCTTGGCGTAGTCGCCCACTTCCATCGCGAGACCGGCCTGCATCTGTCGGAGGTCGGTCCGGTCCGGCTGCTGCTCGGCCTGGGTTTCGGCGATCCTTGCGGCTTCAGGTAGACGGTCCGCCGCGACAAGGGTGGCGATTTCCATGATCACATACTGATCGGCGTCCGGGTCCAGCGCCTGGGCGCGACGGACATCGGCGAGGGCCAGATCGTAGTCCTTCAGGGCGATATAGGCCTGGGCGCGCATGCCCAGGGCGTAGGGCGTCTCTTCCTGGACCAGGATGTCGGAGAAGATCGTCGCCGCATCTTGGAAACGCTCCTCCCTGATGGCTGTCGCGCCCAGGCCGTTGATCGTCAGCCAGTCGTTGGGCTCGATGGCCTCCGCAGCCTGGAAATCCGCGTGCGCGGCCGCATAATCGTCGTTCTGCAGGTGCGTCCAGCCTCGGTTGGCCAGGGCCAAGACATTGCGGGGGTCGCGCGCCAGCGCGGTGTTGAAGGCTTCGATGGCGTCGTCCGTGCGGTCGCTTGTCCGCAGGGTGATGCCGCGCTGGATCAGTTCCGATGTGGTCTGCGGCTTCTTCTCGTCCAGCCCGGCCTGATCGGCGTCGGTGGAAAGATAGTCGCGCGGCGCCTGGATTTCCGCACGCTGGCGGCTCAGGCGCTCCAGGGGTTCGACCGCCGCCTCCCGCTGGGCCTCGGTCATTTCCGGCCCCAGGGACCGGGTCTCGCGCTGCATGACGACCTGGCCGTCGTCGAGCCTGGTGGTGCGTGTGTGCAGATAGTTTGCGGCCTCGACCGACACGTCTTCGGCCCTGAGGGTGAAGGTCTCGTTCGGGGGCAGGACGATGGTCGTGGTGAACCGGCTGTAGACGGGGAAGTTGATCGTCCACGGCAGGTCGCGATAGGGACCCGGCTCTCTGCGTTCGCCCGCGCCCCAGGAGATGTGGGACAGAGGGATCTCCAAACGACGCGCGCCGCCGGCGACCCAGTCCAACCGGGTTTTTCCGGTCATCGTCATGCGGAACTCGTTGCGCTCGCGATCGTAGGACGAGCGGACCTCATCGATCTCCAGATCGTCGATCAGGTCCTGCCAGGTCTGGCGCATATAGGCGTCGCGCTGCGCCGTGGGGGCGACCGAGAATTGGGCCTGCATGGTCACGGCGGCGTCGCCGCGTTGAAGCAGGCTTCCGGTCGTCGGCGCGGAGGCGAACAGGCCCGCAGAGGCGTCGAAGTTGAGCGTGAATTCGCGACGCGGTCGGCTGGGCGGGACCTGTTCGATACGGACCAGTCGCGCGTCCTTGGCGATGGGCAGAACCCAGCCGTAGGCGGGCGGGGTCAAATCGGCCAGACTGCGGTCGCCGCTGCTGGTGCCGTCCAGCCAGTAGGAGCGTCCGTCGATCTGGGCCTCGACGATGACGTGGTCGAAGATGCCGACGACGGGCAGTCGTTGATCCAGGGCGTCATCGCCGGTGCTGACCAGAACGGCGCGGGCGGGGACGTCCAAAGCCTTGAGCAGGGCCAGCAGCAGCGCCGTCTTGGCCTTGCAGTCGCCCAGGCGCCGCCGCCAGGTCTCGTCCGCCGAGGCCGGCGTCAGACCGCCTTCGCCCATGGTCAGGGCCAGATAGCGGACTTCGTCCTGAACCAGTCGCAGGGCGGCGGCGGCCCGCACCGCCGGGTCGGACGAAGTCTCCCGGATTTCCGCGATACGAGCGTGAAGCGGCGAGTTCGCCTCAAGAACCGACGCCTGTTCGTAAAGCGGCGCGAACACCTCGGCGATGTCCGACCAGGCGGTGTAGTCGGTCAGTTCGATCTGGCGGACCTGGTGAAACCGCATCGGCGCCGTTTCGGGCACCAGCAGCGGCTGCAGGTCCTGGCGATCGATCACGATTTCGGACTGTGCGCCGCGCCGCCGGATGGTCGGCGCCTCCCAGCCATCTGTCGTGCGCATCCGCAGGCGTTGCGACGTCGGCCAGAGCGCGCGCAGATGATACCTTTCTATCGGAATGCCGATATTGGCGCTGGCCAGGAATTCTCCGTGGTCCCCAAGGACCGGATTGCGGGTGTCGATGGAGGTCTCAAGCTCCAGCACGTCGCCGACGCGCAGGTCGTCCAGTTGCAGCGTGCCGGTTAGAATTCCGGTCAGGACCGCCGATTCGAGGTTTTGTTCACGGCGCAGGACTGTGAATTCCCGTCCCGCCAGGGCGTCGATCACCGCGCCATTGCGGATGATGCGAACCCCGTGAACCGTGACCGTCTGCGACGCCGGGTTCCACGGCAGATTGATGGAGCCGAGGTAGGGCAGGGCCTGAGGCGATTGGGCGATCCAGCGGGTGCGCGAGTAGAGGGACGACGCTCCGCCCTCCATCTGGACCTGCTGGTCCAGCAGAAGAATGCGGAAAGCGGCGCTGTCTTGGTCGTCGTCGGCGGTGTCGGACTGCTCCACGGGAATGACCCATGCGGGCCGGGGGGTGAACGCCAACTGGTCAGCCGCCTGCGCTCCGCCTGCCGCGACATAGACAATCAATCCAAGCCAGAAAGAACGCATAGGCCCCCGCCCTACAATCCGTGATGCCGTTGCGGACAACTAAGCATTCTGGATTGGGGAAGCCCATAGGCAAGTCGGTGATATCTGAAAGCAAAAAAGGCCCCGGATCGCTCCGGGGCCTTTTCGTTTATCTGAAGTCGAGCCTCAGGCCGCTTCGGCGGTCGGGATCGGCTTCTTGGCGCTGAGCGACTTGGCCAGCAGCTCGACGGCGGCGTCCTTGTCGATCTTGTTGGCGGCGGCGACTTCGCGGGCCATGCGGTCCAGGGCCGATTCATAGAGCTGACGCTCCGAATAGGACTGTTCCGGCTGGGTGTCGGCGCGGTGCAGGTCGCGGACCACCTCGGCGATGGAGATCAGGTCGCCCGAATTGATCTTGGCCTCGTATTCCTGGGCGCGGCGCGACCACATGGTGCGCTTAATGCGGGCGCGGCCCTTCAGGGTGGTCAGGGCCTTGGTCACGACGTCGTCGGCGGCCAGCGAACGCAGGCCGGCCGTCACGGCCTTCTTGGTCGGGACGCGCAGGGTCATCTTCTCGTGGTCGAAGGTCACGACATAGACTTCCAGCGACATGCCCGCGACTTCCTGCGTCTCGATGGCCGCGACCTTGCCGACGCCGTGCGCCGGATAGACGACCGCGTCGCCAACCTTGAACTCCAGACCAGTCTTGCTCGTCATATTCGTCCTTTCCCGGTCAGGGCCGGGCGAAGCGAAGGCGCGTCGAACGCAAACAGGATCCCGTCCGTCGGTGGGGGCCGCCGGGGAGATCATGCTGGACGTCAAATGCGGAAACGGATCACCAAACCTCTGGCCGATCCCGTCTGTGGGCGGGATTCTGTCGCAAACACGGGCGGCGCGAAGATTTCGCGGACCGCCCGATCCAATGAAACAGAACCTATCACAAATCTGCTGAATTTCAAAACGTCCACAGGGCGGACGTGGAAATACGGCGACGGTCGACCCGCAAAGGGGCGAAAGTCAGGAGCCCTTGCCGGGCTTGGGGCTGAAGTATTTCTCGTACTTGCCGGTCTCGCGTTCGTACTGTTCGCGGTCGGCGGGCGGCGTGCCCTTGACGGTGATGTTGGGCCAGACCTTGGCGTATTCGGCGTTGACCTGCAGCCACTTGCCGTCCGGCTCGTCCTCGGTGTCGGGGACGATGGCGTCGACAGGGCATTCCGGCTCGCACACGCCGCAGTCGATGCATTCGTCGGGCGCGATGACCAGGAAGTTCTCGCCTTCGTAGAAGCAGTCGACCGGACACACCTCGACGCAGTCCATGAACTTACATTTCACGCAGGCGTCGGTGACGATGTAGGTCATTGGGCGGTTGAAAAAGTCGAGGTTGCCGTCAGGAGGCCTGCGACATGGCGGCCGTGCGGGCAACTGTCAACATCGTGCTATAAGCCGAGAGCCGTTCGCAAGCGTGGTTGACAACGGTCGCGCTTAATCGCAACTGTGATGATTGCCATTCATCGTCGCTCAGACAGGGACATCTCCATGCGCTCCAATCTCCTGAAGTTCGCCGCCATCGGCGCGGTCGCCCTCAGCCTCGCAGCCGGCGGCGTGGTCGCCCAGGCCGCGCTGACGCAGAACCCGGCCGAGGTCACGGCCGGGGCCTATCAACTCGATTCCAGCCACGGCAAGATCACCTGGTCGGTGCGCCACCTGGGCTTCTCCACCTATACCGGCCAGTTCGTGAACGTCTCGGCCGAGCTGAACCTGGACCCCGCCAACCCTTCCGCCGGCACGCTGACGGCCACGGTTCCCCTGGCGGACGTGGCGCCGAACGACGACGCCCTGAAGGGGCATCTGCAGACGCCGGACTTCTTCGATGCGGCCAACCACCCGACCGCGACCTTCCGTTCGACCGCGATCACGGTGGACGCCAGCGATCCGACCCGGGCGGACGTGGCGGGCGAACTGACGCTGAAGGGCGTGACCCGGCCGGTGACGCTGAAGGTCAAGTTCAACCAGGCGGGGCCGTTCATGGGCGGCTATCGCGTCGGCTTCGACGGCGAGACGACCATCAAGCGTTCCGAGTTCGGCATCGATTATGGGCTCGACCTGGGCCTGAGCGACGAGGTCGAACTGCATATCGAGGGCGAATTCGTCCCCAAGAGCTGATCTCAGGCGATCAGGGCGTAGAGGGCGCGGGCCTCTTCCGCAGGGCCGCGCCTTTCGCCCAGGGCCTCGATCCGCAGGGTGGTGACCCGGCCGTTCTGGGCGAAGGTCAGCAGGTCGCCCGGGTGGACCGAGCGACTGGGCTTGTCCAGGCGGCTCTCGCGCCCCTGATGGGTCAGCCGCACCGCGCCCCGCTCGACCAGATCCGCCGCCAGCCCGCGCGTCTTCACGAACCGCGCGCGCCACAGCCAGACGTCGATGCGGCAGGCCGCCTCGCTCAAGACGCAGCCTTCTTGCGGCGATTGCGCCGGCGGCGTGGGGGCGCGGCCTCGGTCAGGGCGGCCAGGGCGGCGAAGGGCGAATCCTTCACTGGCCTGGGCGCGGCGCCCGGCTTGTCGGGGCGGCGGGCGCGTTCGGTTTTCAGGGCGGCGATGACCTGTCTGGCCTGATCGGCGGTCCAGCCCAGGTCGGTCAGGGCTTCGTCGGACAGCCGCCCGTGGTTGGCGGCGCGCAGGTCGGCCATCTTTTCCAGCGTCTCGACCGGCGCCAGCCAGCGGCCGGCCTGGCGCAATCCGTGCGCGGATAGAAGGCGGGGCGACGGCGGTTCGGCCGACGCCGGGATCAGGTCGGGCGTCGCCGGGATCAGCGGGGCTGCGACGAAGGCCTGGGCGAAATGGCGGGCACGGGGCTTTTGCAGGCCGGGCAGCCAGACCGAATGGACGCCGACGCGGATGGCGAAGCTTTTCAGGGTGCGGCGCTCGACCTGGCTGAGGGCGGCGAGGTCGCGTTCCACGTCGCGGCGGTCGATCAGGCCGCCGGCCTCGATCAGGCGGAAGGCGATTCCGCGCGGCAAGCCCTTCAGCGCGCCCGTCTCGACCGCCTGACGCAGGCGGCGCAGGTCGCGCAGGGCCCGGCCCGCCTCCGACGCCAGCCAGGCCTCGATACGGCGGCGCGCGCGCTCGCGGGCGGGCGTCGGGCCGAGGTCGCCCAGCAGCCGCACCTGGGGCGAGAAGGGATCGGACCCCTGCGGCGTGGCGACGATCTGGGCGGTCAGGACGCCGCGCCACAGCACGGAACCGTCGGGCGTGACGGAAAAGGCGTCGTCGGCCTCGGCGGCGAGACGGCCCAGGCGGCGGTTGATCTCGGGCGTGACGGCGCGCACCGCGGCCTGGCGCAGGGTGCGGTCCTCCAGCGCCGAGGACCCCTTCTCCATCTGGAAGCGGACGCCTTCCAGCTGGCCGACGACCTGGCCCTCGACGGTGACCTCGCCGTCTTCGGCGACGCCCGCGCCAAGGTTTGAAAAACTGTCCTCGCGCACGTTCAGGGCGCGCATCAGGGCGGTGGTGCGGCGGTCCACGAAGCGGGCGGTCAGCCGCTCGTGCAGCACGTCGGACAGCCGGTCTTCCAGCGCGCGGGTGCGGTCGCGCCAGCCTTGGGCGTCGTGGACCCAGTCGGGGCGGTTGGCGATGTAGGACAGGGTGCGCACCGCCGACAGCCGGGCCGAAAGCTGGTCGATCTGGCCGTCGTCGCGGTCCACGAAGGCGAAGCGCGGGGCCATCCAGTCGTCGGTCAGCCGGCCGCGCTTGCCGGTCAGGGCATGGAAGACGTCCTTGGCCAGCCGGGCGTGCTCGTCCAGGGTGGTCTTCTGGAAATCGGGCAGCTGGCACGCCTCCCACAACCGCATGACGGCGCCGCGCGAGCGGCCAATGCGGGCGACCTCCTCGTCCTTGATCAGGCGACGCAGCAGGGTCTCGTCCAGGGCTTCCGCCGTCAGGGTCAGGCCGGAACGCCCCGGCGTCACGGTCAGCGAGCGCAGCAGGTCGGGCAGGGTGTCGAAATCCAGCCGGGCGTTGCGCCATTCCGCCGCCTCGACCGGATCGAACCGATGCTCGACCACCTGTTCGACCAGGTCGGCGTCCAGGTCCTCGGCCTCGGCGGTGACGCCGAAGGTTCCGTCGCGCAGGTGGCGCCCGGCGCGGCCGGCGATCTGGCCGATCTCATGGGCGTGCAGCCAGCGGGTCCGCCGGCCGTCGAACTTCCGCAAGCCCGCGAAGGCGACATGGTCCACGTCCATGTTCAGCCCCATGCCGATGGCGTCGGTGGCGACCAGGAAGTCGACCTCGCCCGACTGATACAAGGCCACCTGGGCGTTGCGGGTTCGGGGCGACAGGCTGCCCATGACCACGGCGGCGCCGCCCCTCTGGCGGCGGATCAGTTCGGCGATGGCGTAGACCCGCTCGGTCGAGAAGGCGACGATGGCGCTGCGCCGGGGCAGGCGGGTCAGCTTCTTGGACCCGGCGTAGGACAGGGTGGACAGGCGGTCGCGCGTCACGATCTCCACGTCCGGGACCAGGCGGCGGATCAGCGGCTCCAGCGTGCCGGCGCCCAGGAACATGGTCTCGAACCGCCCGCGCGCATGCAGCAGCCGCTGGGTGAAGACGTGGCCGCGTTCGGGGTCGGCGACCAGCTGGATCTCGTCCACGGCCAGGAACTCGACCGACCGCTCCAGCGGCATGGCCTCGACGGTGCAGACGAAATAATGGGGCCGCGGCGGGACGATCTTTTCCTCGCCGGTGATCAGGGCGACGGCGGCGGCTCCGCGCTGTCTGACGATCCGTTCGTAGATCTCGCGGGCCAGGAGGCGTAGCGGCAGGCCGATCATGCCCGAGGCGTGACCCAGCATCCGCTCGACCGCCAGATGGGTCTTGCCAGTGTTGGTGGGCCCCAGGACCGCGGTGACGCGCGATGGGGCGAGGCCTGCGGACCGGTCGCTCATGACCCGTCCAAGGTGGCGACGATTCCGGGCGGCGGCAAGCGGCGCCGGGTGGTTTCAGCACGGGTTTCAGCCGCCGGTGGCGCGCAGGCCCAGGCGGACGAGGGTGGACAGGCTGCCGGCCTGCATCTTGGACATGACCTTGGCGCGGAAGATCTCGACGGTGCGTGGGCTGATGTCGAGCAGCAGGGCGATCTCCTTGTTGGAGCGGCCGTCGATCAGGGCGTCGAACACCTGGCGTTCCCGGGGCGTCAGGGTCAGCAGCCGGGACTGGGCCTCCTCGCGGGCCTGCCGCTCGGCGTCCTGGCCGTCCAGGGAGACGAGACAGCCGCGCACCGATTCCAGGATGCGGTTGGGGTCGAACGGCTTTTCGATGAAGTCCACGACCCCCGCCTTCATCATCTGAACGGCCAGGGGCACGTCGGCGTGACCGGTGATGACGATGACGGGCCAGGCCCCGCCGCGCAGGCTGCGCAGTCGCCGGATCAGTTCCGTCCCCTCCATCCCCGGCATGCGCATGTCGGTCACCACGCAGGCGGTGCGGTCGTCCGGCAGGGCGCCGATGAAATCGGCGGCGCTGGCGAAGGCGCGCGCGCGAAACCCCTCGCCGCGCAGCAGCATGAGCAGGGAATCCCGCATGGCCGGATCGTCGTCGATGATGAATACCGAATGTCTTGTCTTCATGCGGATTCCAGCTCCGTGATGCGCGGCAGACAGAAGGAGAACAGGGCGCCGCCCAGGGCGCTGCGGCCGACAACCAGCGCGCCGCCGTGGCTTTCCACGATCGAGCGGGTGACGGAAAGACCCAGGCCCATGCCGCCGATCTTGGTCGTGGTCATGGGCTGGAAGATGCGGTCGATCTGGTCGTCGGGGATGCCCGGGCCGTTGTCCTCGACGGCGATCTCGTAGCCCAGCGGCCCCATCGAGCGGCCGACGAGGAGAACCAGCGGGTCGTCGCGCCCGCCCACGGCGTCCACCGCGTTGCGGATCAGGTTGGTGACGGCCTGCTGCACCTGGATTCGGTCGGCCATGACCCGGTCGTCGGCGTCGTGGACATCGATGCGGATCGTCACGTCCGTGTCCCGCCGCGTCAGGGCGAAGACCGGCGCCAGGTCTTCCATCATCGAGGAAACCCGCTCGTCGGTGAATGTGCGGGCGCCGGTCGAGATCAGTTCGCGCATGCGCCGGATGATGTCCCCGGCGCGCATCAGCTGGGTCTTGGCGAGGTCGATCGTGCGCGCGGCGCTGTCGCCCAGCGGGCCGGCGAGGGCGATATCCTTCTGCCCGGCGTGAAGATAGACGGCCGCCGCCGTGAGGGGCTGGTTCAGCTCATGCGCCAGGGTCGCGGCCATCTCGCCCATGGAGTTCAGCCGCCAGACGTTGCTGAGCTGGCCCGCCAGGTCTCGCTCGCGCTGGAGGGCGGCCTCGAACGGGCTTTGGTCGGCGAGGGACAGAACGACATGTTCCGGCGCGACATCGGCGGGCAGGACGTGGGCTTGGACAGCCAGGGCGATGGCCGCGCCGTCCGATGCAAGGGCGGTCAGATGCTGGGTCTTTCCGTTCGCCGCCGCTCCAGGCGCGGCGACGGCGTCCAGGTCGAATGCTGGGGCGAAGGCGTTGAAGGGCGAGCCCTGCGCCTGGGCCGGGGTGACGCCCAGCAGGTCGGCGGCGGCGGGCGTGATGCGGACGACCCGGCCCTGGTCGTCCAGCGTCAGGACCGGCACGGCGGTCAGGATGGTGTCCAGCAGGGCCTCGCGGGTGAACAGGTCGCGCGACAGCGAGCGCGATATCCGGGCGGCGACGATCAGCCGTCGACAGGCCTCGGCGATCAGGCCCGCGACGACGGCGAAGACCAGGGCGTTGACGGCGGCGTCGATCGCGCTTTCGCGCCGGACCAGCAGCAGGTTCATCGCGATGGCCAGGGCGATGGCCAGGGCGGCCGCCCGACGGTTCGCCAATAGAGCGGTGATCATCACGGCCGGCACCAGCGGCAGATAATAGAACTGTCCGAAATTCTGCAGGATCGCGCGTACAAGAACCGCTAGTGCGACTGAAACGCAGGCAATAAGAACGCCGCCCCACCAGCTTTTCGCTATGGGCAGCCAAGGCCATAACAGACCAGGCGTCAGATTATCTGCGGCCTGGTCGCGCATCATCCGTAAGACCGCTTAAGAGAGTCCACCCCCGCTCCCCGTTCGCCGTTTTTTCGACGTAATATCTATAGCAAGCCTTTACCTAGGGAAAATACGTAATTCGACACCCATTTCATTAAAATGACGCAACAGATGGTCGCAGGGCGACGCGTCGTCGCGGTCATGGGGCGGCCGATCCCTTCTACGCAATCCTACTTAGGCGTGGGTTCAGAAATAATATTAATGATCCCGCCATCCTGGCTCCGATGCATCAGCTTCGGGGGCTGTGATGTCGCTTCGCCGTTCCACCTGTGGAGGAGGCGAGCGCATCGACCCGGAGTCCTGCGGCATCGACCAGTTCGTGATCAAAGCTATCGGGGTCCAAGCGCGTGAAGTTCGTTGAGAATATGCCGGTCGGGCGCAAGCTGTTCGTCGCCTTCGCCCTGGTTCTGGCGGCGATCGCCGTGATGGGCGTGGTCGTGATCGGCAGCCTGCTGCACCTGAACCATGCGGGCGAGGCCCGCAGCCACGAGAACCAGATCAACCGCACGGCCGCCCAGGCCGAATTCTTCCTGGCGCGCCAGGAGAACTCCTATCGCGGCTATCTGCTGTCCCAGGACCCCCATTATATCGAGCGGCTGGACGGCCACCGCGCCAAGTTCATCGCGGCGATGGAAGCCCTGCGCGCGGACCTGCCCGCCGATCGTGACGCGCCCGTCGAGCTGGCGCTTCAGGCCAACGCCGAATGGTACAAGAACGTCGTTCAGGTCGGTCAGTCGCTGATCGCCGAGGGCAAGATGGCCGAGGCCGAGCGGATGGTCGGCCGGGAAGGCGTCGCCGACACCTTCATGGCGCCGGCCGAGACCGCCATCGACGATCTGAAGGCCGCCAACGAGATCGCCCTGACCGCCACGCGCGAACAGCAGGAAGCGGCTTCGCGCAGTGCGATGATCGCCGTCATCGTCGGGCTGATCGCGGCCTTCGTGATCGCCTTGGGCGCCGGCTTCACCGTGACCCGCGCCATTGTGCAGCCGATCTTCGCCATGATCGGCTATATGCAGAAGCTGATGGGCGGGGACACCAGCATCCAGGTCGTCGGCGCCCAGCGCAAGGACGAGTTCGGCAAGATGGGCCAGGCGATCGTGGCCTTCCGCGACGCCGCCATCGAGAAGACCCGGCTGGAGGCCGAGGCGGTCGCGCAGCGTTCGCTGAACGAGCAGGAACGCGCCGCCAACGAAGCCGAAAAGGCCCGCGAGGCCGAGGCCGACCGCTTGACCATCGCCGCCCTGGGCCAGGGCCTGTCGGCCATGGCCGACGGCGACCTGACCTATCGCATCGAGGCCGAGTTCGCCCCCAAGGCGGCGCAGCTGAAGAGCGACTTCAACGCCGCCATCGCCCAGCTTCAGCAGGCGGTGTCGGTGGTGGTGAGCAATGTCGCGGGCATCCGTTCGGGAGCCGGGGAAATCTCCCAGGCCGCCGACGACCTGTCGCGCCGCACCGAACAGCAGGCCGCCTCGCTGGAGGAGACCGCCGCCGCGCTGGACGAGATCACCGCCACGGTCAACAAGACCGCCTCCGGCGCCCGCCAGGCCTCGGACGTGGTCCAGGCCGCGCGCGGCGACGCCGAAAGGAGCGGCGTGGTGGTGCGCGACGCGGTCTCGGCCATGACCGCCATCGAACAGTCCTCCACCCAGATCAGCCAGATCATCGGCGTGATCGACGAAATCGCCTTCCAGACCAATCTTCTGGCCCTGAACGCCGGGGTCGAGGCGGCGCGGGCGGGCGATGCGGGGCGCGGCTTCGCCGTCGTCGCCTCCGAGGTCCGGGCCCTGGCCCAGCGCTCGGCCGAGGCGGCCAAGGAGATCAAGACCCTGATCTCGGCCTCGACCGGCCAGGTCGGTCAGGGCGTGAAGCTGGTCGGCGAGACCGGCGAGGCGCTGAACCGCATCGTTGACCGCGTCGCCGAGATCGACGGCCTGGTCAGCGAAATCGCCGCCTCGGCCCAGGAACAGGCCGTCGGCCTGGCCCAGGTCAACACCGCCGTGAACCAGATGGACCAGGTCACGCAGCAGAACGCGGCCATGGTCGAGCAATCCACCGCCGCCAGCCATTCGCTGGCGCAGGAAGCCCAGTCGCTGCAGGCCTCGGTGTCGCACTTCCAGGTCGGCGCCGTCGCCTCCGAACCCGCGCCGCGCGCCGCGCCCGCCCCGGTCGCCCCGCCCGCCCGGCCTGCGAGCCGCATGGTCCAGGCGCTGAAAAGCATCGGCCGTGGCGGCGCCGCCCTGAAGCCGCAGGCCGTCGAGGACGGATGGGAGGAGTTCTGATGGCCGCGACGCTGACGCTGGCGCCCGTGCTGGACCTGAACGCGGCCGCGCCCCTGAAGGCCGAGATCCTGGCCCATCGCGGCCAGGACCTGACGCTGGACGCCTCCGCCGTCGAACGGCTGGGCGGGCTGTGCCTGCAGGTGCTGCTGTCGGCGGCCAGGACGTGGGCGGCCGATGGCCTCAACCTCAGCTTAGGTTTTGTGTCGCAAGCTTTGACGGAACAATGGGCGGCGTTCGGCGCGCCCGAACTCGACGCCGAGGGGGTGATCGCATGACCAAGACCGTGCTGACCGTGGACGATTCGCGCACCATGCGCGACATGCTGCTGATGGCGCTGGAGGACGCGGGCTACACCGTCATCCAGGCCGTGGACGGTGTGGACGGGCTGGAGACCCTGGCCGCCAGGGGCGCGGACGTGGTCATCACCGACATCAACATGCCCCGCATGGACGGCTTCGGCTTCATCGAGGGCATGCGCGCCGATCCGAACCACCGCGCCACCCCGGTCCTGGTGCTGACGACCGAGAGCGACGCCGACAAGAAGGCCCGCGCCCGCGCCGCCGGGGCCACCGGCTGGATCGTCAAGCCGTTCGACCCGGTCAAGCTGATCGACGCCGTCCGCCGCGTGGCGGCCTAACCCTTCAGAGATCGGTCGCGCGCGACGCCATGGACGCCTTTGAAGCCATCAAGGCCACCTTCTTCCAGGAATGCGACGAACTGCTCGCGGACCTGGAGCAGAAGCTGATGCTGCTGGAGCAGGGCCAGACGGACCTGGAGACGATCAACGCCGTCTTCCGCGCCGTGCACTCGGTCAAGGGCGGGGCGGGAGCCTTCGGCCTGGAGGCCCTGGTCCGGTTCGCCCATGTGTTCGAGACGCTGATGGACGAACTTCGCGCCGGGCGTAAGCCGTGCGACGCGACGACGATCAAGACGTTGCTGCGCGCCTCCGACGTGCTGGCCGACCATGTGCAGGCCGCGCAGGGCTTGGCGCCCGCCGTGGACGAGGCCCGTTCGGCCGGGCTGGTGGCGGAAATGGAGCTGCTGACCCACGGAGGCGAGGCGCCGGCGCCGGTCGAGGACGAGGACGACGATTTCGGCTTCACGCCGATGGCGTTCGACATGCCCTTGGACGAGCCCGCTCCCGGCGCTCCCCAGGGCTGGCGGATCGTGTTCAAGCCGCACGGCCGCATGTACGCCAGCGCCAATGAGACCAGCCTGCTGCTGCGCGAACTGGCGCGGCTGGGGCCGACGACGGTCACGCTGGATGACGGCGAGACGCCGATGCTGGACGCGCTGGATGTCGAACAGGGCGTCCTGACCTGGACCGTCGATCTGGCCGCCGCTGTGGACGAGGCCGCCGTGCGCGAGGTGTTCGACTTCGTCGAGGCGGACTGCGACCTGACCATCACGCCGCTCAGCGAGGAGGCGGCGCCTGCCCTTGAATTCGAGGACGAGCCGGCGGCGGTCCTGCCGGCGAGCGACGATCTGGACATCGCCGCCCTGCTGGCCAGGGCAACGGCCGGCGCGGTCGAGGCGGCGCCTTCGGCCGAACCTTCGCTCCCGGCGTTCGACGCCGCCCCGGCTCCGGCGCCCGCGCCAGCCGCCGCGCCCGTTGTCGCCGCCCCGCCCGTCGCCGCAGCCCCGGTCGCGCCGGCGCCGGCGACGATCCGCGTCGATCTGGACCGGGTCGACCGCCTGATCAACGTCGTCGGCGAACTGGTCATCCAGCAGGCCATGCTGTCGCAGCGCGTGCTGGAAAGCGGCCTGGCCCGGTCGTCCGGCATCGCCCTGGGCCTGGAAGACCTGGAGGCGTTGACGCGCGAGATCCAGGACAGCGTCATGGCCATCCGCGCCCAGCCGGTGAAGTCGGTGTTCCAGCGTATGCCGCGCCTGGTGCGCGAGGTCGCCGACATGGTGTCCAAACAGGTGCGGCTGGTCACGGCGGGCGAGGACACCGAGGTCGACAAGACCGTGGTCGAACGCCTGGCCGAGCCGATCACCCACATGCTGCGCAACGCCATCGACCACGGGCTGGAAACGCCCGACGAGCGGATCGCCGCGGGCAAACCGCCCGAGGGAACCGTGCGCCTGGCGGCCCTGCACCGCTCGGGCCGGATCGTCATCGAGATCGCCGACGACGGACGCGGCATCAACCGCGAACGGGTCAGGAAGATCGCGGTGGAAAAGGGCCTGATCGCGGCCGACGCCGTCCTGACCGACGAGCAGACCGACAATCTGATCTTCCTGCCCGGTTTCTCCACCGCCGCCGTGGTGTCCGACATCTCGGGCCGGGGCGTGGGGATGGACGTGGTCAAGCGCTCGATCCAGGCGCTGGGCGGCCGCATCTCCATCAGCTCGGTTCCCGGCAAGGGATCGACCTTCACCCTCAGCCTGCCGCTGACGCTGGCGGTGCTGGACGGCATGGTGGTCGCCGCCGCCGGACAGACCCTGATCACGCCGCTGCCGGCCATCGTCGAGAGCCTGACGCCGCAGGAGGCCGACCTGCACTATGTCGGGGGCGTGGACCCGGTGATCCGCTTCCGCGAGCGCTTCCTGCCGCTGATCGACGTGGCCCTGGCCATGGGCTTTTCCGAAACGCCGATGGTTCCGTCCGAAGGCGTCGCCGTGGTCGTCGAAACCGAAAGCGGCCAGCAGGCGGCCCTGTTGTTCGACGCCATCCAGGGCCAGCGCCAGGTCGTCATCAAGAGCCTTGAAACCAACTACCAGCAGGTCGAGGGCGTCGCCGCCGCCACCATCCTGGGCGACGGGCGCGTGGCCCTGATCCTGGACGTGGACGTGCTGGTTTCCGACATGCGCCGCCCGACCTCCCGACCCGACCTGAAGCTTGCGAGCTGAACATGACCGAAGCCAACGATTCCCAGCGCGAACTCATCGCCTTCCGCATCGGCGGCCAGGAGTTCTGCGTCGACATCATGTCGGTGCGCGAAATCCGGGGCTGGACGCCGGCGACGCCCCTGCCGCGCTCGCCCGGCTATATGAAGGGCGTCATCAACCTGCGCGGCACGGTCCTGCCGATCATCGACCTGGGCGCGCGCTTCGGGCTGGGGATGTCCGAACCGACTGCGCGTCACGTCATCATGGTCGCCCATATCGGCGGGCGGATGGTGGGCCTGCTGGTCGACGCCGTGTCCGACATCCTGCAGATGAACGAAGCCTCGGTCCAGCCGACGCCCGACGTCGCCAGCGACCAGGTCAAGACCTTCGTCAAGGGCCTGTTCTCCATCGACGGCCGGATGATCAGCCTGATCGACCTGGAGCACATCCTGCCGCCGGTCGAGGCCCAGGCCGCATGACAGCCGCCGCAGGGCGGGGCTCCATCGTCGAGGGCGAATTCGTCTTCACCGCCGAGGATTTCCGCCACATCGCCGAAATGCTGCACGCCCACGCCGGCATCGCCCTGAACGAGGGCAAGGCCGCGCTGGTCTATTCGCGGCTGGCCAAGCGGCTGCGCACCCTGGGCCTGTCCAGCTTCCGCGACTACTGCGCCCTGGTCGCGGGCGTGGACGGCGTGGACGAGCGCCAGAAGATGACGGCGGCCCTGACCACCAACGTCACCCGCTTCTACCGTGAGCCGCACCATTTCGACGACCTGCGCGACCGGGTCATGCCGGCCCTGGCCGAGCGGGCGCGCGCCGGCGGCCGGGTGCGGCTGTGGTCCGCCGCCTGCTCGAACGGGCAGGAGCCCTATTCCATGGCCCTGACGGTGCTGTCGGTCCTGCCAGAGGCGGCGGAGCTGGACGTGCGCATCCTGGCCACCGACATCGACCCCAACATGATCGCCCAGGGCCACGACGGGACCTATGCCGAAGAGGCGCTGGAGCCGGCGCCCGCCACCCTGTGGCGCAAATATTTCGACCGCGCCGATCGCGGCCAGTGGACCGCCGGCGCCCAGCTGAAGCGGCTGGTCGCCTTCCGCGAGCTGAACCTGATCGGCGACTGGCCGATGCGGGGCCGGTTCGACGTCATCTTCTGCCGCAACGTGGTGATCTATTTCGACGATGCGACCCAGGAACGGGTGTGGAGCCGTTTCACCCCCGTCATGGCGCCGGGCGCCAGCCTCTATATCGGCCATTCCGAACGCGTCTCGGGCCCCGCCGCCGCCCAGCTGCGCACCGCCGGCCTGACCACCTATCGCCTGGGGAGCGCATGATGGGCGCCCCCGTGAAGGTCCTGGTCGTCGACGACAGCCTGACGATGCGCAACCTGATCTCGGCGGCGCTGAAGTCCGATCCCGAGATCGAGGTCGTCGGCACGGCCGCCGATCCCATAGAGGCGCGCGCCGCCATCAAGGCGCTGAACCCCGATGTCCTGACGCTGGACGTCGAAATGCCCAATATGAACGGGCTGGAATTCCTGGAAAAGATCATGCGGCTGCGGCCCATGCCGGTGGTCATGGTCTCGACCCTCACGGCGGCGGGGACGGATGTCACCCTGGCGGCCCTGGAGATCGGGGCCGTGGACGCGGTGGCCAAGCCCGCCGTCGCCAGCGCCGAGGCCTTCCACGACCTGATCGGCAAGGTGAAGTCGGCCGCCCGCTCGCGAGTGCGGGCGCGCGGCGACACGCCCGCAGGGGCCGCGGCGCCCAACGCCTATCGCGTCGATCCGCACCACATCCTGGCCATCGGCTCGTCCACCGGCGGGGTCGAGGCCCTGCTGACGGTGCTCAGCGGCTTTCCCGCCGACTGTCCTGCGACGGTCATCACCCAGCATATGCCGGCCAGTTTCACCGCCAGCTTCGCCGCCCGCCTGGACCGCGTCTGCGCCCCGAGCGTCACCGAGGCGGTCGACGGCGCTCCGCTGAAGCCCGGCCATGTCTATCTGGCGCCGGGCGGCGTCGCTCATCTGGAGGTGACGGGCGGGCTTTCGCCGCGCTGCCGCCTGAACGCCGGCGAGCCGGTGAACGGCCATCGCCCCTCGGTCGACGTCATGTTCGAATCCGTCGCCCGTCTCAACCGCCCGATGACCGGCGTCATCCTGACCGGCATGGGCAAGGACGGCGCGCGCGGCCTCCTGGCCATGCGCCAGGCCGGCGGCCGCACCCTGGGCCAGGACGAGGCCTCATGCGTCGTCTATGGCATGCCGAAAGCCGCCTTCGAACTGGGCGCCGTGGAGCGGCAGCTGCCGTTGCACCGCCTGTCCCCCGCCATTCTCGAACTGTGCGCCGATCCGGCGGCACGGTCAGTCGCCTAACCGGGAGCGTACCCATGCCCGCCGCCGCCTCTCTCCACTGTCTTGTCGTCGACGACCAGATGACGATGCGCTCGCTGGTCCGCACCAGCCTGCAGCAGCTGGGCGTGCGCGAGATCCGCGAGGCCGCCGATGGCGAGATCGCGCTGCGCGACGTGATCACCAAGCCCGCGCACCTGATCATCTCGGACTACAACATGCCGAACCTGGACGGCCTGGGCCTGCTGCGCGCCGTGCGGGCCCACCCGCCCACGTCCAAGACCGCCTTCATCATGCTGACCGGCCGCGCGGACCGCGAGCTGGTGCAGCGCGCGGTGCAGTTCGGGGTCAACAACTATCTGGTCAAGCCCTTCACCGTCGCCCAGCTGAAGGGCAAGCTGGAAGCCGTGTTCGGCCCCCTGACATGACCTTCGCCGCCCTGAGACATAGCGCGGAAAGGCGCATCCACGTCGGCCAGGGCGAGCACCACGTCACGACCGATCCCGAGGTCGTGCTCAGCACCATCCTGGGCAGTTGCGTGGCCATGTGCCTGCGCGACCCGGTCGCGGGCGTCGGCGGCATGAACCACTTCCTGCTGCCCGAGGGCGCGGGCGCCGGAACCGATGCGGGCCGCCGCTACGGCGCCTATGCGATGGAGCTTCTGATCAACGACGTGCTCAAGGCCGGCGGCCGCCGCGAGCGGCTGGAGGCCAAGCTGTTCGGCGGCGGGCGGATGTTCGATTCCTTGCGCGACGTGGGCCGCGCCAACGCCGATTTCGCCGAACGCTTCCTGCGCGACGAAGCCATTCCGGTGGTGGGCGGCAGTCTGCGCGGCGACGGTGGGCGGCGCGTTCACTACTGGCCGGTCTCGGGCCGCGCCCTGCAGCGCGGGGTCACGGACGCGGCGGCCCCGCGGCCCATGCCGGTCGCGCCTCCGGTTGAGACCGGCGCGCTGGAGCTGTTCTGATGCCCCTGCCGGCCGACCACGCCCGGCTGCTGTCCGCCGCTGCCGACGAACTGATGCGGATGCGCCAGGCGGTGGACGGCGTCGAAGCCCTGATCGGCGACCTGATCCGCCACGCGCCGCCGGACGGCCGCAGCCAGGCCCTGATCCAGGCCCAGGCGCTGGACCTGCTGAACCAGCGCCTGGACGGACTGTCCGCCGTGCTCGGCGACCTGGCGCGCGGCGCGACGCCGGACCGGGCCGTCGCAGGCCTGACCCTGATGGACATGGCGGCGCGCCTGACGTCCCCTTCGGGTCTCCAGGCCGCCCCCGAAACCGACTCCGACACAGGCGAACTCACCCTGTTCTGAGGTCGCCGCGGCCCCTCGGCCCGCCATACGCCCGGCCGCACCGTCCCCCCTGGCCCCCGCACGCCGATTAACGGCCGCCAGACGCCCGCGGAACAGGGAGGAAACGAATCAGGACCGAATCGCTGACACCGCCCGATTCGTCATTTGTTCACCGCAACATATTGTATCTTAAAGCTGATTAACCACAATCGCCCGCCAGGCTCGCTGCGCAGGGCCCGCCGCCTCGGACTTTTTCACGAAGTTGCGCCGAACATCTTCCGTCCCGCCGCCCGAACCGCTAGTTCACCCCCAGTGGCCCCGTAGCTCAGCTGCATAGAGCAAGGCTTTCCTAAAGCCGAGGTCGGAGGTTGGAGTCCTCCCGGGGTCGCCAAGCATTTTGTTCACGCCGAAGCAATTGTCCTGTCGGATATCACCGGATCGTCGCCACACCGTCGTGATCCTTCGCTAGTGACCAAGTCCAGCTTGTCGCAATCGCGTGTATCTGGTGTCGTCACGGAATCCCTTGGAAGCGATGCCGTCCCTGGCCTGCGAGCTGATCGAAAGGGTCAGTCTCGAGCGGGCGCGATGGTTCGACGCGAATGTCCTGCCGCATGAGAAAAGTCTTCGCGCCTGGCTGCGTCGGCGTCGCCTCAGCGCGATCGACATCGACGACACGGTCCAGGAGGCTTACGCCGTCCTGGCGTCGCGTCCGACACTAGACGACCTGGCTCATCCCAAGGCCTATCTGTTCCGGATCGCCCACTCCTTGGTGCTGCGGGACGCGCGGCGGGGCCGCATCGTGCCGTTTGAGCCGGTCGAGGACATGGACGCCTTCGAGGAGGCCCGCGACCCCTTTTCGCCCGAGCGCATCGCCATCGGCCGGGAGGAGATGCGGCGGCTGGCGGCCGTCATCCAGGCCATGCCGGCCCGGGTGCGCGACGCCTTCGTGCTGAGGCGTGTCCACGGCTATTCCCAGCGCGAGATCGCCCGACGGATGAAAATCTCCGAAAGCACGGTCGAAAAACATGTCGCCAAGGGCTTAACCTTATTGATCGAGCGCTTCGGGCGTAGTGGAAACGACCCGCTCGAATCTCCTAGGGAAATGAATCGGAGACACTACCGACTTGGCTCAGGCCCGCGAGACCCCTCAGACGATCGATGAAGCGGCCGCCGTTTGGGCCGCGCGGATGGATCGCGGTCCGCTTTTGGACGAAGACGCCCAGACGCTCGAGGCCTGGCTGGCCGGGGATCCCCGTCGGCTGGGCGCCCTGATGCGCGCGCGCGCCCTGTTCACGCGCACGGAAGCCGCGTGGTCGCTGGAGCCGGTGTTCAATCCCCGGCCCTATGATCGGCGCGCAGCGACGGCGCCGACGCGGCGGCGTCTTCTGGTCTGGGGCGCCGGAGGCGCCGTGGCGGCGTCCGTGGGCGCGGCCACGGTCATCGGTTACGGCCTGACCGCCACGACCGCCTACGCCACCGAGCGCGGGGAGATGCGGCAGGTGCCGCTGGGGGACGGCTCGAACCTGACCTTGAACACCTTGTCGGAGGTGAGGGTGCGCGATCGCTCCGGCGGATCGGACGTGCGGCTGATGGCTGGCGAGGTGCTGCTGAATGTGGCTCAAGGCGCTCAGAGGGCCTGCACCCTCAGGGTCGATGACTGGCGCGTGCAGGTCGCTTCCGCCGCTGTCTTCATAAGCCGGCTGCCCGATCGGCCGGCGCAGGTCACCACGCACCGCGGCGCGGTCGAAATCTCGGGGACAAAGCTCGCCGGGAGCTTGCGGCTGGAGGCGGGACGGCGGCTGACCCTCGGCGAAACGGCCGGGTTGGAGCGGCGGATCGAGAAGCTGTCGACCGACGAAATGTCGCGCGAACTGTCGTGGCGCGAGGGGCAGTTGGCTTTCCATGACGAACGCCTGGAGCAGGCGGTCGCCGCCTTCGCCCGCTACAGCCGCCAGCCGATCGTCATCCGCGACCCCGCCCTGCGCGGCGAGGCGGTCAGCGGATTGTTCGCCGCCAACGACCCGGCCGGCTTCGCCCAGGCGATCGGTGCGGCCTTCGGCGTTTCCGTGCGGGTGGAGACGGACCGCATCGTCGTCGGCTGAGGCCGCTTTCGTGAATTTTTGACGAAGCCGTTGGGGAAGGCGGGGTCTGGAATCTCATGGCCAGTGAGAGCGGCCCGGTTCGGGCTGCTGGACACCTGGGGGAACCATGACCAAGACGACGATACGCCGACTTCTGGCCGGGGGCGCGGCCCTGGCCGCCCTGGCCGCGGCCGGCCAGAGCCTCGCCGAGGCGCGCAGCTTCAATATCGCCAGCCAGCCGGCCGCCGACGCCATCCCCGCCTTCGCCCGCCAGGCGGGCGTCCAGATCATCGTCCCGTCGTCCACCCTGCGCGGGGTGCGCACGCCGGCGATCACGGGGGCGCAGGACACGCGCCAGGCGCTGCGGCGCCTGATCGCCGGCACGGGGCTGGAGGTCGCCTCGGACAACGGCTCGACCATCGTGCTGCGCGTGGCCCAGCGGCCGGCGGCGGCGCGCCAGGCCGGCCCCGCGGCCGAGCAGGCGCCCGTGACGCCGCGGCGGCGTCCGGCCGCGCCGCCGCCGCAGGCGCGGTCGGAAGCCGAGCCCCTGGCCACGCTGGACGACGTCGTCGTCACCGCGCGGCGGATGGAGGAGCGGATCATCGACGTTCCGGTGGCGGTCTCGGCCTTTTCGGCCCAGCAGCTGGACGACCGCAAGGTCGAGGGGGGCGCGGAACTGCTGCGGATCGTGCCGAACGTCAGTTTCTCCAAGGACAATTTCACCAGCTACAATTTCTCGATCCGCGGCATCGGCTCAAAAGTGCTGGCCACCACGGCCGACCCGGGCGTGGCCGTGTCGTTCAACAACACCGCCCTGCTCAGGAACCGCCTGTTCGAGCAGGAGTATTTCGACGTCGACCGGCTGGAGGTGCTACGCGGCCCGCAAGGCACCCTCTACGGCCGCAACGCCACGGCGGGCGTCATCAACATGCTGCCGAACCTGCCCGAGCTGGAGCAGTTCTCGATGGACGCCCAGTGGGAGGTCGGCAATCACGAGAGCCGCCGCGCCAAGGGCATGATCAACATCCCGATCGGCGATACGCTGGCGGTGCGTTTCGCGGCGGCGGCGACCCAGCGCGACGGCTTCGACTACAACAGCGTCACGCAGCAGAACGTCAATGGCCGCGACCTGTGGGGCGCGCGCCTGGGCGTGCTGTGGCAGCCGACCGAGAACTTCCGCGCCAACTTCCTGTGGGAACGGTTCCGCGAGGACGACGACCGCTCGCGCACGGGCAAGATGCTGTGCACCCGCGGCGAGACGCCCGAGACCCTGGCCTGGACCGCGCCGGACGGAACGGCCATGTCGACGCCAGTGTCCAGCTACTGGACCTCGACCACTGTTACACCGAGCTGTACCCCGTCTTCGCTCTATGAGGACGCGGCCTATGGCGTACCCGACGGCCGGAGCTTTCCGATCACGGCCTCCCTGATCAACTTCACCGGGGTATTCGAGAATCCTCGCTGGGCCGCCGGAGGACGGCCGCCGACGGGGTACAACGACTCGGCTCCCAACGGCTGGGATGGCACCTATCTGTTCCCGCTCTATCTCGATCCCTTCGCGGTTGAAGGAAACCGCCAGGTCGCCGATCTGCGCACCATCTCCACCGGTTATGATCCGAAGTTCCAGGCCGAGAACGACCTGTTCCAACTGAACCTGGAGTGGGAATTGACGCCGGGCCTGACCCTGTATTCCCAGACCCTCTACATGGAGGACTCCTACTCCGGCTTCCAGGACTTCTTCCGCACCTACGCCACCGGCCAGATGTACGCCTATGAGACTCCAGGTCTCGTCCATGGCCTGCCGCGCACCGTCGCCCCTGAATGGGCGCCTTGGATCGGCGCTTCCGTCGCCAACGGGACGCCGGTGTATGGCGTCATGAACGGCCCTCTCCAAAACCAGCCGATCTGCGGACCGCTGCCGGACTGCGGCCTTCCGACCGGCGGGGTCTGGCTCGATCCGCAACTGGGCGCGACCGATCGCTTCATGGCCCTGGACCTGAGCCAGGCCGAAAGCACCCAATGGTCGCAGGAATTCCGCCTGCAATCCCAATGGGACGGGCCGTTCAATTTCAACCTGGGCGCCAATTGGCTGAAATACAAGACGGAGGAGAATTACTGGATATTCTCTAACGTCTTCAGCATGATGGCGGTCCAGAGCAACGCCACCTACTACAAAACCGGCCTGATCGACCAGTATTGCAACCTGACCGATGTCGGCCGGGCCGCTGTCGATGCAGGGACGTTTGACGTCAATTCCTGTATCTATATCGACCCTACGCCATTGGCGGGGCTGCTGAACGGCGAAGGTGGCGACGGCCACAACTATATCCGCAGCACCAGCATCAGCCAGACCGAATCCTGGGCGGTGTTCGGAGAAGGCTATTGGAAGCTCCGCGACGACCTGCGCCTGACCTTTGGTCTGCGCTACACCGACGACACCAAGACCATCACGCCGGTGCCGGGCCAGCTGCTGGCGGCCAGACCGGATATCTCTCACCCGACCGCCACTGGCCTAGTCGGTCGGGGGTATCCTCAGTATCCAGACGAAAAGATGAGCTGGGGCGCCTGGACCGGCCGATTCGCCGTGGACTGGAAGCCGGACCTGACCTTTACCGACGACACCCTCGTCTACGCCTCTTATTCTAGGGGTTACAAGGGTGGTGGGGGCAATGCCCGCGACCGCGACTACAATCCCAACCTGGTCAATGTGGCGGAACTGCCGTCGCGGTATGATCCCGAATTCGTCAACGCCTATGAGGTGGGGATGAAGAACAGCCTGGCCGGCGGCCGGCTAAGCTTCAACGCCACCGGCTTCTATTATGACTACAAGGACTATCAGGTCGCCCAGGTGATCGAGCGAGCGATCCACAACGAGAACTTCGACGCCGAGATCTGGGGCGCGGAGTTCGAGGCCGCCTGGGCGCCGACCCGCAGTTTCCGCCTGGACGCCACCCTGGGCCTCTTGAAGACCAGAATCGGCAAGGGCGAGGAATCGATCGACGTCATGAACCGCACGCAAGGTCATGATGACTGGGTCGTCCTGAAGCCCTGGCCGGGTAGCCCATCCACCTGCATCGTGCCCAAGGACATCGTGGGCAGGCTTTCTTACGCTCATGATACGAATTCCCTCGGCAGCGTACAGATGAGAACCCTTTGTCCATCCACGTACCTGGGCGGCTCCTGGGTGCCAGACAGCGGAGCGGGATTCCCCTACGCCGATCTGTGGAATGACCCATGGCAGGCCGAATACCCGATCAGTTGGGATCCATTGACGGATGCGCCCAACGGTGGGCGCGGCTTTTCGGCTGATCTGTCCGGCAATGAACTGCCGAACGCTCCGCGCTGGACCTTCAACATCGGCGCCCAGTACCGGTTCGAACTGCCTCAGGGCTGGGACCTGATGCTGCGTGGTGACTATTACCGTCAGGCCGACAGCTGGATGCGGGTCTACAATCTAGCGCCTTATGATCGTTTAAAGGGCTGGGAGAACGCAAATCTGTCGATCACCTTCAGCAACCGGACATCGGACTTCGCCATCCAAGCTTATGTCAAAAATCTCTTCGACGACACGCCCATTACCGACGGATTCACCGGTCCGGACGAGATGGGAAACACGACCAACGTCTTCACTCTCGATCCACGTGTTATTGGGGTATCAGTCAGAAAGTCATTCTAAATATATAATCTGAAAATGGTGATGTAATGGTGCGCCGGACTGCCATGTAGTCCGGCGCATTGACGCATCTATTTATCAATAAAAAATATATCTTACGTTTACTTAAAAACGAATCCTGATTGTCATGATCTAAATCTAAGGTTGCCCTGTCGCCATCCGGCGATGGAGCTCCGATTGGAAAGTGCGTTTTCTATCCAACCCTAGAAAAGGACTTTGACCATGACTCATCTGTACAAGGCGGCCGCGGCCGCTATCGCTTCCCTCGCCCTGATGGCCGGCGCTTCGGCCGCTTCGGCCGCTTCGGCCCAAAGCCTCGGCTTCAACCAGGCCGGACAAGCCGTGACCGCCAGCGGCCAACTGATCCAGAATGTCACCGCTCCTGGCGTCATCCAGACGACCTGCAATGTCGACATCTACGGCACTGTGGCTGCCGACGGCAGCAGCATCGTCTTTGACGCCTACGACGGCGTTCAGGCCCCCGGCGACGGCGGCAATCTGGCGTGCAGCGAATCGCTGGACTTCCCGATCGTGGTGACGGCTTCGGCCGCCAACCAGATCAACCTGGACCAGTTCGTGGTCGGCACCCGCGCCGGCCCGTGCCAGGAAAACAACTATAAGTTGGCTTACTCGGGCAATACGGCCACCTTCAGCGGCCAACCGTTCGGCATCGGCGGTCTTTGCAACGCCAGCGGCAGCCTGGCCCTGACCCGCGACTCCAACGGCGCCGCGGTCAACATCGTCACCCTGCCTTAAGGCTGACGCCTCGACCTGAAGCAAGGCGCGCATCCCCCGTCGCGCCTTGCTTCTCTCTTCGCCAACGCACTCCCGCGTCTTTGATCCCCATCGTCACATGGCGGCGACGAAGCGCGGATAGGGAAAGACGCCGTCTCCAAAGAAGGGGACCTTGCCGTGGCCGGTCTGGTGTTCGTCCTCCTGACATTGTCGGCCTCCGGACTCCAGACGCGGTCCGCGTCGTCCGATTCCGTCCCGCCCGTCGTCCTGGACGATGTCGAAGTCCTGGCCCAGCGTGGCCGCGCCCTGGTCGATCCCGAGGTCGAGTTGGACGGCGCCGAGATCGACGCCCTGGGTGCCTATGACATCGGCGAGGCGATCCGGCGCCTGAGCGAAGATTACGCCTTGGGCGGGGCGCCGATGATCATCGTCAACGGTCGGCGCATGGCCGATCCCGGCGTCTTCTTCGGCTTTCCGCCCGACGCCCTGGTGCGGATCGAGGTGCTGCCGCCCGAGGCGGCCGGGCTGTACGGCGCGGGCGATCCCGGGCGCCGGGTGGTCAACATCGTGCTCCAACGTCGCTTCGCCAGCCGCGACGGACGGGCCGAGCTGACCCGCCCCACCGACGGCGGGACATCGCGCGCCGCGCTGGACCTTCGGCGCTCCTCCCTCGTCGAGACTCGCACGCGCCAGGTGGGCCTGAAGGCGGACTGGACCACGGCGCTGCGCGCGGGCGAGCGCGACCTGACCCGAAACCCGGCGCCGGGGGGCGACGCCGCCACCCTGCGGCCGGCCTCCGAAAACTACGCCGCCGACCTGGTCCAGACCGGGGCGTTCGGCGACTGGTCCGCCAGCCTGAGGGCCAACGCCCGGGCCCAGGAGAGCCGTTCCGTCTCGGTGCGCGACGGTAAGGCGGTCGAGAGCAGACGAAGCGGCCAGGGCTTGAGCCTGACGGGCGGGCTGAACGGAGCGCTGGCGGGGTGGTCGACCCAGGTTGCCCTGAACGGCCTGTGGTCCCGGGGCGAACAGTCTGGCCTGTCGCCGTCGCAGTCCGAACAGCAGTCGATCTCGGCCAGCCTGGCGCTTGGCCGTTCCCTGCTCGACCTGCCTGCCGGCCCCGTGACCGCCAACCTGTCGGGACAGGCCTCTCGCGCCCGCTCGGTCGTCGAGCGCCCGCAAGGCGGCCAGACATCGACGGGGCGCGCCCTGGGGCTGAACGGCGGCCTGTCGATCCCTCTGACGCGGCGATCGTCCAATGCGGCGGGTGGTTGGCTGGGGGATTTGCTGATGAGCCTGGGCGCCGATCTGAGCGAGAGCGACGCCGGCCGCGGCGAGGGGCTGAACGCGGGCCTGGCCTGGACGCCGCTGTCGAGGCTGAGGTTCAACGCCAGCGGGTTCAGCGCCAGGCGGAACGTGCCCGACCAGCGGCGCTTCGAGCCCGAATATTATGGCGAGCCCGTCGTGGTGTTCGATTTCGTCAGGGGAGAGTCGGTCGAGGTGCTGCCGATCCTGGGCGGCGATCCCGGCCTTCGCCCGCCCCGCTCCGACCGCCTGATGCTGTCGGCGGCGGCGGGTCCCTTCACCGCTCTGGCCCTGCAGGGCGGGGTGAATTTCGAGCGGACGGAGGCGGTGGACGACATCGGCGCCTTACCCGCGCCGACGCCTCAACTGGAGGCCGCCTTTCCGGAGCGGTTCCAGCGGGACGCCTCGGGCCGGCTGGTCAGCATCGACCAGCGGCCCCTCAACATCCGCTCTGCGCTGAGCGAAAGCCTGACCAGCAATCTGACGGCGAACATGCCGCTGGGCGGCGAGGGCGGTCGGCGGGGCGTGCTGCGCGTGACGCTGAACCATAGCTGGCAATTGACGAACCGCACGGCGATCCACGACGCTCTGCCGGAAATGGATCGGCTGGCCGGCGACGGGGGAGGCATGTCGCGGCAGTCGCTGGGGCTGTCGATCGACGCGCGGCGCGGGCGATGGGGCGCCAATGTCGGCGCTCGATGGCGGGATGGGTACCGTTTCAGGCGGGACATCGGTCGCGACGGGCCGGACGACCTGCGCATCGCGTCGTTCAGCGCGGTCAATCTTCGGGTGATGCGCCAGTTCGAGCGCGCCGTTCCCGGTCGAGGAGAGGGAGCGCGGCGTGGCGTCGGCCTTCAGCTGGAACTGGAGATCGCCAACCTGTTGGACGCCCGCCCGAAGGCGCGCCTGGGTGACGGTCGTCCTGCGCCGGGCTATGGTCGCGACGATCAGGATCCTCTGGGGCGAACGATCTCGGTCACTCTGAAGCGGAGGTTCTAGCGTTACCGTGCCGAGGCGCCCGGCGCCTGGTGTCGCCCGCAGCGAGGCGAACGCTCCGTGCCGATTTCCAAGCCGTCAAGTAAGGGGATGAACCCGCTGCGGGGCCGCGTCTGTCTACGCCTTGCCTATCGTCCGTCGCTTCCTGCGCCTCCGCTCAACAATGAGGCGCCGAAGCACGGCGTCCGCCGCCATGGCGCCGAGTTGCATCGTGAAAAGAGCCGTCCCGAGATAGTACAGGATCAAACCGAAGCGAGACGGCGCATCGGGCACGAGCCAGAACACCAACTGAACCCCAACCGAAACGAAAAGCAAACCGGTCACCGCGGCGGTCGCCGTCGTAACGCCGTCAGCCCGAATGAGCATCACCGCCAAGGCGAATGCGCCCAGCGTCAGCCAGGTAGCGGCCCGAAACCCGAACTCGCCCTGGGCAAAGAAGACGAAGGCATAGGAGTAGAACCAGAGAGCCAGGAGCAAGATGGTCATCGGACGCCCGATGCGAGACGTCAGCGCAACGGCCGCCAACGTCGCCCAAAGCACCTCCTTCATTGGAGGGCCCAAATCCCATCGTGCCCCGGAGTCGGTTTAGTGGGCTCCGGTGTGGGCAAGGGGTCATTCCCCGGCTTGGGCGTGGGAGACGGCGGGGGTGGAGGTGGCGGCGGTGACGGCGGGTACGGAAAGACCTGAGCTTGAAGCATGTCGGTAGGCTCTGCGCGGCCCAACGCCGCAGGGTTATCGTGACTCAAGCCGAGCGGTATGCCTAGTCCCAAGGAACGCGGCTCCGTTGGACACGCGGCGAGGGCGAGTTCCAAGGCCGTCTCCTTTCCAAGCACTCGTACTTGCCGAAATGGCCCGCCGCCAAAGCAGGGTCAGTTGGGAGGAAGGTCCATCTCGTCCGAGTGGACCGCCGTCCTCAGCGGATGCTTCGCCCTGATCGTCCGGCGCTGACGGAGTATGTTATGGAACTTGTCCGCGACCTGGAGGACCTGCTCATCGCATAGAAGGTCGCCCAAGGCGTCCAGTTTTATGCAGACGACTTCGAATTCTCCGTCGGACAAACATGGCTTATCGAACGAATTGGCTTGGCCCACAGTCGCGCTCCCTAAGAACGCTGTAATGCGGGTCCGCCGGGTCCGTTCCTTTGTACGAAATGGCACGACAAAGCCCGGCCGTTGCGGACCGGGCCGATTGGGTGAGGCCATGACGCACGTCGGCGGCCTTCCAGGGTTAAGCGCGCGCAAACCATCGGCGCAGACACGCGATTAGTGGCCCGCTGTTATTCGAACGGCTCGGGCGGAACGGGTCGTTCCGCAATGGAGGTCAGTCGATGACGGCTCCGGTCGTTCCCATCGCCCCGGCGCGGACCCAGGCGCGCCTGATCAATCCGGTGACGGGCTATGCCCTGGCTGTCGTCATCAGCGCCGCGGTGTGGGCGCTTCTGCTCTCGGCGCTGTTCTGAAGGCTCAGCGTTCGCCGGCGACCGAGGTCGCCTGGGCGACCAGTATAGGCTCGGCGGGCGGCGGCGGGGCCACATAGTCCAGCGCGATCGGCGCCAGTTTCGCGCCTGACGCCACCGCGTCCAGCGTCTTCAGCGGCCCGCCCAGCATCCGTTGGTAGATCCAGTAGCTGGCCACGACCTTTTCGACATAGTCGCGCGCCTGAGGCACGTCGATCGTTTCGATCAGCAGCAGCGGGTCGGCGTCCGGCCCCAGCTTGCGCACCGCCGCCAGCATCGGCCCCGGCCCGGCGTTATACGACGCAACCGCCCGCAGCAGGTCGCCCTGGAAGGCGGGCAGGGACAGCATCCGGTTCACATAGGTCTGGCCCAGCCGCAGATTGACGGCGGGGACGAACAGCCGTTCGGGATTGGAGACGAAGCCCCGGTCGCCGGTCATCTCGGCCGCCGTCGTCGGCATCACCTGCATCATCCCATAGGCGCCGGCGCCGGAGCGGGCGGTGGGGTTGAAGTCGGTCTCCTTGCGGGCCAGCGCATAGACCAGCGCCTTTTCGATGATGAAGCCGCCCTCGGGCGCCAGTTCCGGCATGGGATAGCGGGCGGCGTCGATGCGGGTGGCGTCGGAACCGGCGCCCGGCATCATCACCCGCGCCAGGGCCGACCACATGCGCGCGGCGTCGCCCACGGCGGTGCGCAGGCCCGAGCGCAGCTCGTTCTCGCCGTCGGCGCGGCGGCCCACCTCATAGAAGGCGACCATGCGTTTGGCGCGGGCGTCGTTCTGGACGAAGGCTTCCAGCTCTCCGGGCGCGACGGCGGCGGATTGCGGACTGTAGGCGGCGCGCTGCAGCCGGGGCTCGGCCTGATAGGGGCGGGGGCCCATGTTCTCGATCACGGGCTCTTCGCCCAGCTGGCGCAGCGCGATCTGGCCGTAGAAGGTCGCCGGCCACTGGGCCGACAGCCGCAGATAGTCGGTCACCCGGTCCTGGCGGCCGGACTGCGACGCCGCGCGCGCGGTCCAGTAGGCGGCGCCGGCGCGAACCCACGGATCCTCGGTCGGATCGTTGGCGACGCGCTCGAAGGCGGCGAAGGCTTCGTGGAACTGGCCCAGGCGCCATTCCGCCAGACCCACCGTCCACCAGTCGCCGATATCGCGCCCCAGGGCCGAGGCGCCGGTCAGGTCGTCGTTGTTATAGGCGACGCGCGCCGCCTTCATCGGATCGACGGTCGGACCGCCGGTCACCGCCGAGACGACGCTGTTCCAGGTGCGGCCCAGAAGGCCCGCGGGCTTGACCGGCTCGGGCGCGCCGTCGGGCCGGCGACGCAGCGCCAGGGCATAGACGCGCTCGGCGCACGGCAGGTCGGAATAGTCCTGCAGCCAGGCGGCCAGTTCGTCATAGGTGGCGGCATAGCCGGGGTGGAACAGGCGCTCGAACTCGACCTGGCCCAGCAGGACGCGGTCCTGGGCCTGGCGCGCGGCCGTGCGGGCGGCCTCCAGGTCGCCGCGCCGCAGGGCGTCGAAGGCGGTGGTGTAGGACAGGCGGTCCGCCGAACTCAGCGCGGTCAGGCGTGCGGAACCGGACGCGGCGACGGCCGTTCCCTCGTAAGGCGTCTCGGCCAGAGCCGCCCCCGCGACAGCGGACAGGGCGATAGCCAGCGTCGGCGCGAGCATGGCGCGGCGTAAGCAATACAAAAGCGGCGGCCCCCTCGTTGGCGGCGGCCCCGTCCGTCTCGACTCAGGCGGGGTCCGTGTGGCGATCGGTCGTCAGCATGGAAACATGCCGCAATCAGTCGTGAGCCTCAACCGAGTCCCTTTCAAGGCGAACCGACACCTCCAGCATGTCGCTCCACACCTGACGCTTGGCCTGCGGTTGGCGCAGCAGGAAGGCGGGGTGCAGGGTCGGCATGACGGGGGCGGACACCGCGCCTTCGGCCAGCCGCCACTCCTTCCAATGCCCCCGTAGTTTCATGATCCCCTCCTCGGCCTGAAGCACCGACTTGGCCGCCGCCGCGCCCAGCAGCAGGACCGCGCGGGGTTTCAACAGGGCGAAGGCGCGTTCGACGAAGGGGGCGCAGACCGCCTGTTCCTGTGGGCTGGGGGTGCGGTTGCCGGGCGGGCGCCAGAAGACGGTGTTGGTGATGAAGACCTTGTCGGTCAGGCCCGCCGCGCCCAGCATCCGGTCCAGCAGCTTGCCCGCCTTGCCGACGAAGGGCTGGCCGACGCGGTCCTCCTCGGCCCCCGGCCCCTCGCCGATGACCAGGACGGCGCCGTTGGGATCGCCGCGCCCGAACACCGACTGGGTCGCGCCCATGCCCCGCAGCGGACAACCCTGGAAGCCAGCGACGGCGGCGGCCAGGTCCTGCAGGGTGGCGGCGCCGGCGGCCAGGCGCCGGGCCTCCGCGACCGCATCGGCCGCATTGGCGCCGCCGATCGGGGCGACGACCGAGGCGGTCGCCCGCTGAACCGCCTTGACGGCCGCGGGCGGCGCCACATGGGTGTGGTCTATCGGCGCATCCAGATAGCAGGCGTCCACCCCCGCATCGCGCCAGAAGGCGAGCAGGCTCTCGGTCGCAGCGATGTCAGGGGGTTGCGCGTTCATGTCCAAGCCTACCGATAAGCCTTGACCGCCCTCGCGTCACCTTCCGATAAGCGGCATAACCACACCAGGAACCGGGATTTCAGGGGAACACATGGCCGAAGACGCCATCGAGGGCGGCGCCGAGAACGCCCGCCAGGAAGCGATCATCGACAATCTGGCGCCGCTGGAGGCGCTCCAGGGCGTCGAACGCGAGGTCATGGAATACGATGTCGTCATCGTCGGCGGCGGCCCTGCGGGACTGTCGGCGGCCATCCGCCTGAAGCAGCGCGCGGAAAAGGACGGCAAGGAGATCACCGTCGCCGTCCTGGAAAAGGCGGCCGAGATCGGCGGCCACATCCTGTCGGGCGCGGTGATCGACCCGCGCGCGCTGAACGAGCTGTTCCCCGACTGGAAGGAACGCGGCGCCCCGCTTGAGACGCCCGTGACCAAGGACAAGTTCCTGCTGCTGGGACCGCAGGGCGAGGTCTCCCTGCCCATGCCGCTGTTCCCGCCCTTGATGCACAATCACGGCTGCTACATCGCATCCCTGGGCAATCTCACCCGTTGGCTGGGCGAACAGGCGGAAGCCCTGGGCGTCGAGGTCTATCCCGGCATGGCCGCCAGCCACGTCGTCTGGGAGGAAGAGACGGGCCGGGTGAAGGGCGTCGTCGCCGGCGTCTTCGGCATCGACCGCGAGGGCAAGCCGACCGGCGACTTCCAGCCGGGCATCGAACTTCACGGCAAATATGTCTTCATCGCCGAGGGCGTGCGCGGCTCCCTGGCCAAGACCATCATCGCCCGTCACAAGCTTCAGGACGGCAGGTCGCCCCAGAAATACGGCATCGGCCTGAAGGAGCTGTGGCAGGTGCCCGCCGAGCAGCACCGGCCGGGCCTGGCCCAGCACACCACCGGCTGGCCGCTGGACGAGAACACCGGCGGCGGCAGTTTCATGTACCACTTCGGCGACCGCTATGTGGCCATCGGCTATGTCGTCCACCTGAACTACAAGAATCCGTTCCTATCGCCGTTCGACGAGTTCCAGCGCTTCAAGCACCATCCGTCCATCGCCCCGCACCTGGAAGGCGGGACCCGCATCTCCTACGGCGCGCGCGCCATCACCGAGGGCGGGCTGCAATCCATACCGAAGCTGTCCTTCCCCGGCGGGGCCCTGATCGGCTGTTCGGCGGGCTTCGTGAACGTGCCGCGCATCAAGGGCAGCCACAACGCCATGAAGACCGGCATGCTGGCCGCCGACGCCGCCTATGAGGCGGTCCAGGCCGGGCGCGGCGGCGACGAACTGGCCGAATACCAGGCCGCCTTCGAAAAGAGCTGGGTGTTCAAGGAACTGTCGCTGGTCAGGAACGCCAAGCCCCTGCTGTCGAAGTTCGGCACCACCCTGGGCGGGGCGTTCGGCATGTTCGACATGTGGTGCCGCACCCTGCTGGGCGGCTGGTCGCCGATCCCGACGCTGAAGCACGCAAAGACCGACGCCGCCTCGACCGAACCGGCGGCCAAGCACAAGCCGATTTCCTATCCCAGGCCGGACGGGAAGCTGTCGTTCGACAAGCTGTCGTCGGTCTTCATCTCCAACACCAACCACGCCGAGGACCAGCCCGCGCACCTGAAGCTGCTGGACCCGTCCAAGCCGATCCAGGTCAACCTGCCCAAATACGGCGAGCCGGCCCGGCTCTACTGCCCGGCGGGCGTGTACGAGGTGGTCTACGCCGACGAGGCGGCCAAGAAGGACCCGCGCTTCGTCATCAACGCCCAGAACTGCGTCCACTGCAAAACCTGCGACATCAAGGACCCGTCGCAGAACATCGTCTGGACCACGCCCGAGGGCGGCGGCGGCCCCAACTATCCGAACATGTGATCTTCCCTAAGAATTCCGCTCATCCCCGCTAGCGTGGGGATGAGCAGAGCATGGGATGGCTCTTGCTCCGTCCCGGAAAACCGTGAAGGGTCGCGCCATGATCGCCTCCCGTTCGCGCCTGTTCGCCGCCTCCCTGACCGTTCTCGCCCTGGCGCTGGTCGGGCAGGCCGTTGCGCAGCAGAGCGCGCCGCAACCGATCCAGACCGATCCCGACCCCCGACAGCCGCCCCCGCCGCAATCCTCGCCGCACGAAATGCCGCCGGCGATCATCCTGGAACCGGGCCAGACGCCGGGGCCCACGCCCGACCAGTCGCCGGTCGTGCCCGCGCCCGCCGCAACGGACGAGGTCCCGCCCCACATCGTCATCGTCGGCGCGCCGCTGGCCCCGCCGATTCCTGAGGTCTGGTCGCCCATCCCGACCGACCCCGAGGGGCGCAGCGCCTATGGCCTCTATCTGGCGGGCAAGCTGGCGCTGATGCGCGGCGAGGGCGAAATCGGCGCCGACTATCTGGCCCAGGCCAATCGGCTGACGCCCGAACAGCCCCGCATTCGCGAACAGGCCTTCACCTCGGCGCTGCTGACCGGCGATCTGGACATCGCCGCCGCCCTGACGCCCACCAACGTCGACGCCTCGCCCGCCTTCGTCGAAGGCGGACGGCTGGTGCGCGCCGTGCAGGACTTCGTCCGCGGCGACGCGCGCGCCGCCAACGCGGCGCTGGCGATCCGGCCGATCGGGGCGCCGCACGCCCGCGCGGGCCTGATGGTCTCGCCCTGGATCGCCGCCGCCGCCGGCGACTGGACCCGCGCGCTCCAGCCCGCGCCTGGGTCCGCCGATCCCCCGACCCTGGCCTTCGCGCGTATCAACCGCGCCATGCTGCTGGAACAGCGCCGCGACTACGCCGAGGCCGAGACCGAACTGAAGACCCTGGCCGATACGCCCACCATCGGCGCCCTGTTCAAACGCCCCTATGGCGAGTTCCTTGAGCGGCGCGGGCGTCGCGACGACGCCGTCGCCCTCTATGAGGCGGCGCTGGCCGCCAATCCGTCCGACGCAGGCGTCAGCCGCGCGCTGGAACGGGTCCGCTCTCGCGGTCGTCCGCCGGCCCTGCCCGACTTCCGCGACGGCGCCGCCCAGGGCCTGACCACCGCCGCCTTCCAGGCCTCCAGCGAGCGCGGCAACGAGTTCGCGGCGGTCTATCTCCGCCTGGCCCTGAACCTGAAATACGACGACACGACGCAGTACACTCTGGCCCAGGTTCTCTCGCGCGCCGGGCTGAACGCCGCCGCCCGCGACGCCCTGGCGAGCATCGGGCCGCAAGATCCGGTGGTCTACGCCGCCGCCCGCACCGAATTGGCCGCCAGTCTGGAAAAGGACGGCCGGTCCGGGGACGCCCTGGCCGAACTGCGTCGCGCCGCCGCCGCCGCCCCCGACGAGCCGCGCGTCGCCCTGATGCTGTCCGGGCAGTTGATGCAGCTGAAACAGTACGACCAGGCCCTGGCCGTGCTGAACGGCCCGCTGCTGAACACGCCGAACCAGGGCGCGAACATCCACTTCCTGCGCGGCGCCGCCCTGGAATCGCTGAACCGGATTCCGGAGGCCGAGGCCGAACTGTGGGCCGCGCTTCAGGTCGAACCGAACGACGCCGACACCCTGAACTATCTCGGCTATCTGTGGGTCGACAAAGGCCTGCGGGTTCAGCAAGGCGCCGACATGATCGCCCGCGCCCATGCGCTGGAGCCCGACAACGGCAATATCCAGGACTCGCTCGGCTGGGCCCAGTTCAAACAGGGCCAGTTCGACACCGCCGTCGCCACCCTGGAACAGGCCGTCGACAAGGAGCCCGCCAACGCCGAGATCAACGACCATCTGGGCGACGCCTATTGGCGGGTGGGGCGCCAGCGCGAGGCGGTCTGGCTGTGGAAGCGGGTGCTGGTCCTTGACCCCGACGACGAGCGCCGGGCCGAGGTCGAACGCAAGATCGCCGATGGTCTAGGGGACGCGGACGCAAGCTGAAGGGTTCGCAACAAGCCTTCCGCCAGCTCTAATCTCTTCAAATGCTTTCGCTCATCCCCGCGAAAGCGGGGACCCAGTCCTTTCGCGCAGCATGATGTCTGGGATTGCGATTGAAGCCGCTGCGGCGCCTTTGATGCGCCCAAGGCACTGGGTCCCCGCTTTCGCGGGGATGAGCGGGTTATAGATTTCGTTTTTTAGGCGGGGAGCCAAAGGAATCCCATGTCCGCGCTGACGGCCCTGGCTCCGGCCAAGATCAATCTGTTCCTGCACGTCGGCACGCTGGACGCCGAGGGCTATCATCCGCTCGCCAGCCTGGTCGCCTTCGCCGACATCGGCGACATCGTCACGGTCCAGCCGGCGGATCGCCTGTCGCTGGACGTCGTCGGCCCGTTCGGCGCGAGCCTGGCCGCCGAGCCGGACAATCTGATCCTGCGGGCCCTGCGGCGGCTGGGCCAGGCGACGGGCGCGGGCGAGCCGGCGCTGAAGGTGACGCTGGACAAGCGTCTGCCCATCGCGTCTGGCCTGGGCGGCGGCTCGTCCGACGCCGGCGCGGCGCTGAGGCTGGCGCGCCAGGCCTTGTCCCTGTCCATCGACGACCCCGCGCTGGAAGCGGTCGCCGCCGCCATCGGCGCCGACGGCCCCATGTGCCTGCGCGCCCGATCCGCCTGGGCCGAGGGCAGGGGAGAGGTGCTGACCGACGCGCCCCGCCTGCCGCCCCTGCCGGCGGTTCTGTTCAACCCGGGCGTTCCGTCGCCCACCGGCGCCGTCTATCGCGCCTATGACGCCGGCCCGCCGCGCGCCGCCGACCGTCCCGCTCCGCCGTCGGACTGGTCGGTCGCGGGCATGATCGACTGGCTGGCCCGGCGGAGAAACGACCTCCAGCCGCCCGCGCTGGGCCTGTCGCCGGTCATCGGCCAGGCCCTGGCCGCCGTCGCCGCGACGCCGGGCGTGGCCCTGGCGCGGATGTCAGGCTCGGGCGCGACGGTGTTCGGCCTGTGCCTCACGTCCAGAGAGGCCGAACGCGCCGCCGCGTCGCTGTCGGCGGCCTTCCCGACCGCCTGGGTCAGGTCCGCGACCCTGGGCGGCCAGCAAAGCTAAAGCAATATGGCTGAAAACCGGCGACGAGGCCCGCACGGGGCCCGTTCCGACAAGGTTTCGCCCTGATCATCACAAAAGTTACAGTTTGTTTCAAAATCTCGGAACCGTAACGCCGGCATCCGATTTGATTGGGCAGTTCCGATGACTGGAACGGGTCGCCGTCTCCCCTTGAGCGATCCTCAGACAGAAAAAGGATACCGCCATGCTTCGCGCCAATCTGCTTGCCGCCACCGCCGTCATGACCCTGATGGCCGCCCCTGCCTTCGCGCAGGAAATGACCCCGCCGACCACCCCGCCGACCCAGTCGACGCCGCCGATCGCCGAACCGGCCACGACGCCCGCGCCTGACGCGGTCGCCCCCGTGACCCCGTCCGCCACGCCGGCCCCGGCCCAGGCGGCCGAGACCGCCACGCCCGCCGCCGCCGGCTCGGTCATCGACGTGCTGAAGTCGAACGGCCAGTTCACCACCCTTCTGGCCGCACTCGACCAGGCCCAGCTGACCGAGACGCTGCAATCGCGTCCGGCCATTTCGATCTTCGCCCCGACCGACGCGGCCTTCGCCGCCCTGCCCGAGGCGGACCGCACCCGTCTGATGGACCCGGCCAACGTCGCCGAACTGCGTCAGGTGCTGCTGTATCACGTCATCGTCGCCGACGTGACGCCCGACCAGATCGAAGGCAAGAAGGGCGGCGTGCCGACCGCCGCTGAAAGCCAGATCCTGCTGGACGGCACCGGCTCGGCCATCAAGGCCGACAGTGCGACCGTGGTCAGCGCCGAACTGGACGCCGCGAACGGCGCCGTCTTCCCGATCGACCAGGTCCTGAACCCGGCCAATTCGCTGGCCGCCATGGGCGACGAGGAAGCCGCCGCCCCGGCTGACGATGCTGCTGCGCCGGCCGACGCCGTCGAGCCTGTCGATGAGCCCGCCGCCGATCCGGCCGCGTCGCAATCGACCGATCCTTCGGCCACGCCGCCGGTCCAGTCGCCCGATCCGGCCGCTGACGACGGCGAGGAAACCCCTCCGACACCGCAATAATCGCGGTCGAATGAAGCGCGCTCGCTTGGGCGTGTTGAAGCGGAAGGCGGCGGGCCCTATGGTCCGCCGTCTTTTTTGCAGCCCCTCCCGAGCCCGATTTGAGCACCTCGACTGAACCGCTCGCGTTTCAGGACCTGATCCTGACGCTCCACCGCTACTGGGGCGAGCAGGGCTGCGCCATCCTGCAACCCTATGACATCGAGGTCGGGGCCGGCACCCTGCACCCCGCCACCGTCCTGCGTGCGCTTGGCCCCAAGCCGTGGAAGGCCGCCTATGTCCAGCCCAGCCGCCGCCCCGGCGACGGCCGCTATGGCGAGAACCCCAACCGGCTCCAGCACTATTATCAGTATCAGGTGATCCTGAAGCCGAACCCGGACAACCTTCAGGAACTGTATCTCGGCTCGCTCGCCGCCATAGGCATCGATCCGAAGCTGCACGACATCCGCTTTGTCGAGGACGACTGGGAAAACCCCACCGTCGGCGCCTGGGGTCTTGGCTGGGAAGTCTGGTGCGACGGCATGGAGGTGACCCAGTTCACCTATTTCCAGGGCGTCGGCGGCATCGAGGTGGACGTCGTCTCGGGCGAGCTGACCTACGGGCTGGAGCGGCTGGCCATGTATGTCCAGGGCGTCGACAACGTCTATGACCTCAAGTTCACCAAGGAGGGCCTGACCTATGGCGACGTCTTCCTGGAGAACGAGCGCCAGCAGTCGGAGGCTAACTTCCACGGCTATGACGTGGATGGGCTGAAGCGCCGGTTCGAGGACATGGTCGCCGAGGTGTCGCGCCTGCTGGCCATGACCGGCCCCCAGGGCCAGCCGCTGGTCCTGCCCGCCTATGACCAGGTGCTGAAGGCTTCGCACCTGTTCAACCTGATGGACGCCCGCGGCGCCATCGCCGTGGCGGAGCGCCAAAGCTACATCGGCCGCATCCGCGAACTCTGCAAAGCTTGCGCCCTGGCTTACGTTGAACAAGAGCGGAAAACCGCCTGATGCCCCAACTTCTCCTCGAAATCTTCTCCGAAGAAATCCCCGCCCGGATGCAGCAGGACGCTGCGCGCGATCTGGAGCGTATGGCGTCTGATTGGCTAAAGCGTGCCGGTCTGACGTGGGACGGTTTGACCACCTATGCCGGGCCGCGCCGCCTGACGCTGGTGGTGGACGGTTTGCCTGTTCAGGCCGAAAGCACAAATGAAGAGATAAAAGGGCCAAAAACTAGCGCTCCGGCGCAAGCTATTGAAGGCTTCCTTCGCAAAACTGGGTTGACCCAAGACCAGCTGGTTGAGCGTGACGGGGTCTGGTTTGCTGAAAGATTCCGCGTTGGTGCTTCCACGGGGCGAGTGGTCACGGAGATGGTCGATCAGATCATCCGCAGCTTCCCCTGGCCCAAGTCGATGCGCTGGGGTTCCGGCACGCTGCGCTGGGTGCGGCCGATCAAGCGCATCCTGTGCCTGTTCGACAGCCGGGTCGTGCCGTTCGAGATCGACGGCATCCCATCCGACGCCCTGACCGAGGGCCACCGCTTCCTCGGCTCGGGCGCGCCGTTCGGCGTCAGCGACTTTGCGGACTATCGCCACAAGCTGGAGCGCGAGCACGTCCTGATCGACGTGGCCGACCGCAAGCTGCGGATTCTCGAAAACGCCAAGGCCGCCTGCGCCGCCAAGGGCCTGACGCTGGTGGACGACGACGGCCTGCTGGACGAGGTGGCGGGTCTCGCCGAATGGCCGACCCCGATCCTGGGCGACATGGACCCGCAGTTCCTGTCGCTGCCGCCCGAAGTCGTGCGCCTGTCGATGAAGGTGCACCAGAAGTATTTCGCCGTCCGCGACCCGGCGCGAGAGGGCCTGGCCCCCAACTTCGTGGTGGTGGCGAACGTCGAGGCGACCGACGGCGGCAAGGCCCTGGCCGCTGGCAACAGTCGCGTCCTGTCCGCCCGCCTGAACGACGCCCGCTTCTTCTGGGACGAGGACCAGAAGGTCGGCTTCGACGCCTGGAACGAAAAACTGAAGGGCGTCACCTTCCACGCCAAGCTGGGCACATTGGCCGAGCGCGTTGACCGCATCGCCGCGCTGGCTCGCGAGGTCGCCCCCCTGGTCGGCGCCGATCCGGCCGAGGCCGAGACCGCCGCCCGCCTGTCCAAGGCCGACCTGGCCAGCGGCATGGTCGGCGAGTTCCCGGAACTTCAAGGGATCATGGGCGGCTATTACGCCCGCCTGGCCGGTCAACCCGACGCCGTCGCCGACGCCGTCCGCGACCACTACAAGCCGCAGGGGCCGAATGACACGGTCCCGACCGCGCCGGTCACGGTCGCTGTCGCCTTGGCCGACAAGCTGGACACCCTGGTCGGCTTCTTCTCCATCGACGAGAAGCCGACGGGATCGAAGGACCCATATGCGCTGCGGAGAGCGGCGCTGGGCGTGATCCGGCTGGTGCTGGAGAATGGGGTGCGGATTTCGCTGGCTTTCACCGCGATGCTTGCTCTCATTGAGCACTATCCCAAGCTCGCCGACGAAGGTCTCTCATTGTCCTTGAAAGGGACTTCGGACCACGTCAATGACGCCTCCAGGCTGGCGGAACCTGTCATTCTTGATGTCGTCGCCTTCTTCGCCGATCGCCTGACCGTTCTCCTCCGCGACCAGGGCCAGCGCCACGACCTCGTCGCCGCCGTCTTCGCTCCCATTGAGGGGAGGGTCGACGACGATCTGGTCCGCATCGTGCGCCGGGTGGAGGCTTTGGCCGCCTTCCTCGCCACGGACGACGGGGCGAACCTGCTGGCCGGCTACAAGCGCGCCTCCAACATCCTGCGCGCCGAGGAGAAGAAGGGGCTCCTGCCGACCGGCATGGTCCAGACCGGCCTGCCGAACCAGCCCGAGGCCGAGACGGTCCTCGCCTTCGCCGTCGGCGCCGCCCGCACCGCCGTCGAGACCGCGCTGGAAACCGAGGACTTCGCCGCCGCCATGACGGCCCTGGCCCGCCTGCGCGGCCCGGTGGACGCCTTCTTCGAGGCGGTGATGGTCAACTCCGACGTCCCCGCCGAGCGCGAAAACCGTCTGAAACTGCTGGGCCAGGTCCGCGACGTCATGGGCCAGGTGGCCGACTTCGCCCAGATCGCGGGGTAGGGACGGCTCTGCGATACCCTCTCCCGGTGGGAGAGGGCTTGAGCCTCGGAGAGACGAAGGCGATCCGTCAAGGCGAAAGGGTGAGGGTCCGGTGATGCGGTCTGGCCCACTGGACGACCCTCATCCGGCCCTTCGGGCCACCTTCTCCCAACGGGAGAAGGAACGCGCATGGTTTTAGGTTATCTAGACTCGTCTTCCGCCTCTGGATCCGCCTTGTCCTTACCCGCCGACACGCCTTCGAAAATCCCGGCCTGGGTCTGCGCGCCCGGGGTGCTGAAGGTTCCCTTCCTCGACGCCTTCCTGCCCGACCATGACCTGCGCCGCCTGCCGGGCGACGCGGTCCAGGCCGTGCTGGGCTGGGGCATGAAGCCGACCGCCGCCGCCGGGCGTCGCTGGGCCGAGAAGAACGGGCGGCCCTATGTCGCGCTGGAGGACGGCTTCCTGCGCTCCGTCGGCATCGGCGAGGCGGGCGCGACCAGCCTCAGCCTGATCGTCGACGACCTGGGCGTCTATTACGACGCCACCCGGCCCAGCCGGCTGGAACGGCTGATCGCGACCGCCGACGACTGGTGCGACGCCGCGACGACCGCCCGCGCCCGCGCCCTGATCGACCGGATCGTCGCCTCGGGCGTGTCCAAGACCAATATGGGCGGCCCGCTGGACCCGGCGCTGCTGCGGCCCGGTCGTCGCGTCCTGATCGTGGACCAGACCCTGGGCGACGCCTCCATCGGCTATGGCCTGGCCTCGCCGCAGAGCTTCGCCGACATGGTCGCCGCCGCCCGCCGCGACGAGCCGGACGCCCAACTGATCGTCAAACGCCACCCCGCCGTCGCTGCGGGCCGCAAGCGGGGCTGCGTCACGGACCTGGCGGGCGTCACTTTGGTGGACGCCGACGTGCGGCCCGCCGACCTGCTGGCGGCGGTGGACGCGGTCTATTGCGTCACCTCGGCCCTGGGGTTCGAGGCCCTGTTGCGCGGCCTGCCGGTGCGGTGTTTCGGGGCGCCCTTCTATTCGGGCTGGGGCCTGACCGCCGATGCGGTGGACACGGGCCGTCGCGGGCTGGCCCGCACCGTCGAACAGGTCGCCGCCGCCGCCCTGATCGCCTACAGCCGCTATGTCGATCCGGTGACGGGGCGGCGCTGCGAGGCCGAACAGGCGCTGGAACGGCTGATCGCCCTGCGCGACCGCGCCGACCGCCTGGCGGGGTCGTGGGCCGCCGTGGGTTTCGCCCCGGCCAAGCGCCCGCCGGTCCGTCGCCTGTTGAACTCTCCCAAGGCGTCCTTGCGCTATTTCATGTCGCCCCGCCGCGCCGCCGCCCACGCCGCCGCGACGAAAGGTCGGCTGATCTGGTGGGCGGGCAAGGAGAGCGAGGCGACGCGCCAGGCCGCCGCCGCCTTCACGGGGCCGACCGTGCGCATGGAGGACGGCTTCATCCGCTCGCGCGGTCTGGGGTCGGACTTTGTCGGCGCCCTGTCCGTCGCCCTGGACGACCAGGGGGTCTACTACGATCCGCGCCGGCCCTCGCGGCTGGAGACCCTGATCGAGACCGCCGACCTGTCTCCTGGCCAGTTGGCCCGCGCCGCCCGGCTGCGGGAGCGCGTCGTGGCGGCGGGCCTGTCCAAATACAATCTGAAGGGCCGGGCGCCGGCGGGCTGGCCTGAAGATCGCGACATCCTGCTGGTCGTCGGCCAGGTCGAGAACGACAAGTCGATCCTCTTGGGCTGCGAGCCGGACCTGAACACCAACTCCGCCCTGGTCGAGGCCGCCCGCGCCGATCATCCGGACGCCTTCCTGGTCTATCGCAACCATCCCGACGTCCTGGCGGGCAACCGGCCCGGACGGCTGGACGCCTCGGCCCTGGCGTCGGTGGACGCGGTCGCCGACGGCCTGGACATCGTCGACTGCCTGGCGGCGTGTCGCCGGGTCGCCACCCTGACCTCGCTGACCGGGTTCGAGGCCCTGATGCGGGGCAAGGCCGTGTCCGTCTATGGCCGGCCCTTCTATGCGGGCTGGGGCCTGACCGACGACCGGCTGGGGTTTGATCGCCGCACCCGCCGGGCCGGCGTCGATCACCTGGTCCACGCGGCCCTGATCGCCTATCCGATCTATGTGACGCCGCAGGGCTGGCCCTGCGAGGCCGAGGACCTTGTGGACCTGCTGATCGCCGCGCGCGACCAGCCGACGCCGCCTGCGCCGCGCGGCCAGGTCCAGCGCTGGGCCGCCGGCGTCATCGCCAGTCTCGACCGCCGCCCGCCGCCGTCCTATTGAGGGGGTTCGCAAAGGAAACCTGCTTCCCGTGACCAACGCCGTCATCGCCGCCACCGGCCTCTTCACCCCCGACCAGTCCGTCTCGAATGACGAACTGGTCGCCAGCTACAACGCCTGGGCCGACGGCTGGAACGCCCGCCACGCGGCCCGGATCGAGGCCGGGGAGCTTGAAGCCAAGACCCATTCCTCGTCCGAGTTCATCGAGAAGGCCTCGGGCATCAAGAGCCGCTTCGTGCTGGACAAGGCCGGGATCATCGACCCGGAGCGGATGGCCCCCAACCTGCCGGAACGGTCCAACCAGGAGTTGTCGATCCTGGCCGAAATGGCGGTGAAGGCGGCCCGCCAGGCCATCGCGGCCTGGGGCAAGCCGGTCAGCGAGATCGGCGCCGTCCTGTGCGCCGCCTCCAACATGCAGCGCGCCTATCCCGCCATCGCCATCGAAGTGCAGCAGGCGCTGGGGATCGAGGGCTTCGCCTTCGACATGAATGTGGCGTGCTCCTCGGCCACCTTCGGCGTCAAGACGGCGGCGGACTTCATCAACGGCGGCTCGGTCAAGGCCGTGCTGATGGTCAACCCCGAGGTCTGCTCGGCCCACCTGAACTTCACCGACCGCGACAGCCACTTCATCTTCGGCGACGTGGCCACCGCCGTGATCGTGGAGTCGTCGGACACCGCCGGCCCCGGCGGCTGGGACGTGCTCGGCACGCGGCTGAAGACGGTCTTCTCCAACAACATCAGGAACAACTTCGGCTTCCTGAACCGCGCCGCCCGCGACACCGAACATCTGGACGCCCCGGTCGCCGACGACAGCGTCCAGAACGACAAGCTGTTCATCCAGCAGGGCCGCAAGGTGTTCCGGGACGTGGTGCCGATGGTCTCGGACATGATCGTGGATCATGCGGGCGAGTTGGGCCTCGATCCCCACGGCCTGAAGCGGCTGTGGCTGCACCAGGCCAACATCAACATGAACACCATGATCGGCAAGAAGGTGCTGGGCCGCGATCCGTCGCCTGAGGAGAACGTCATCATCCTGGACGACTACGCCAACACCTCTTCGGCTGGTTCGATCATCGCCTTCCACCGCCACAACGACGGCTTCGCGCCCGGCGAGACCGGCCTGATCTGCAGCTTCGGCGCCGGCTATTCGGCCGGGACCGTCTTCGTCAGGAAGCGGGCCTGAACGGCGGAACCCGGTGACGCGAACGGCGTTTTCCGGGGTTATTCCCTTCCGGCGATCACAAATGCGCGGTCACGCTTGAATCTGCGTCCCATTTTTGCGACGCCTTTCGCCGTCGAGAACAGGGGAGTTCCCAGATGGCTCAGACAATGCCGAAGCATGTGCTTGAAAGTCTGGCTAAGGACATCGCCGCCGTGCTGAAAAGCATGGGCGGGTCGGCGCACCAGAATCTGGTGGTCGATTGCGTCGCGGCGATGAAGCGACAACGCGGCGAGACGGTGAATCCGCCGGACCTGCGCCAAAAGATCATCGAGGTGTTCGAACACTACCGCGACCTGTTCGTGCGTCCCTTCGGCGAAGGGTCGTACCGCTGGGCCCTGGCCGGCGACCTCGCCTGATCCCGGACACGCAAAAGGCGCGCCCCTTTCGGAGCGCGCCCTTTTCATGTTCCGATCCCGGGATCAGAAGCGACGGATGTAGCTGAGCGAATAGGCGTCGGCCTTGCCCGCGTCGTCGCGGTAGTCGCGGCGGGTCCAGTCGGCGCGCACGCCGTTCAGGCCGTCGACGAAGTAGTTGGCGCCGGCGCCATAGTTCCAGCTGTCGCCGCCGATGTCGGTCCGGTCGCCGGCGACGTCGCGCGTCAGTTCGGTGTGGCCGTAACCGCCGCGGGCGAACAGCTCCAGCTTGTCGGAGACGGGAACCTTGCCGACGACGTAGCCGGCGGCGTCCCAGTCCTGCTTGATCTCGCCATCGACGCCCGCGACGGTGATGTCGTCCTTCTTGACGCCGACGGAGGCTTCGGTCTCGACGGCGAGGTAACGGTTCAGGTTTACGCCAAGACGACCGGTGACCGCGCCAGTCGTGGCGGCGTCGCCGTCAAGATGAGTATAGCCCAAGGAACCGTAACCGCGCGGTTCAACATTGGTTTGAGCGAAAGCCGGGGCGGCGATGACGGAAACGGCGACAGCGGCGAGAATAATGTTACGCATTGTTTCTTATTAACTCCTAGATGTGATGACCCAGAGGATCATCAGCCCCATCCAGCGAGTGCTTAAATAGTCAGAGGCCTGAACTGTTCCAGGTGCGCGTTCAAGCAGCGAATGCCTGTTGAGCGCAGGACACATACGCTGGTTTGCTAAGAGCGGCGGCTTTGTGGCCGGGGCTTCAACCCGTCATCCTCGGGCTCGACCCCGGGGATCGGACGATCAGCCAGATCGTGGCCAGACGTCATCGCACCAGCGACGGAGCCTCCGATCCTCGGGTCGAGCCCGAGGATGACGACAAGAGACCGGGAAAGGCCTCAGCGGTCCTTTTCGCGCTCGATGTCCAGGGCGGCCTGGGCGGCGGCGAGGCGGGCGATGGGGACGCGGTAGGGCGAGCAGGAGACGTAGTCGAGCCCGGCCTTCTCGCAGAAGGCGATGGAGGCGGGGTCGCCGCCGTGCTCGCCGCAGATGCCCAGCTTGACCTCGGGCCGCGCGGCGCGGCCACGTTCGGCGGCGATCTCGATCAGGCCGCCGACGCCGTCCTGGTCCAGGCGGACGAAGGGATCGGTCTCGAAGATGCCCTTGTCCAGATAGGCCTGGAGGAAGCGGCCGGAATCGTCGCGGCTGATGCCGAAGGTCGTCTGGGTCAGGTCGTTGGTGCCGAAGCTGAAGAACTGGGCGTATTCAGCCAGGTCCCCGGCGCGGATGGCGGCGCGCGGCAACTCGATCATGGTCCCGACCAGATAGTCGATGCTCTGGCCGGTTTCCTCGAACACGGCCCTGGCGGTGCGGTCCGTCAGTTCGCGGAGATATTTCATCTCCAGCCCCAGGGCGACCAGCGGGTGCATGATCTCGGGCAGGGGCGCCTGGCCCGACTTCGACTTGACCTCCAGCGCCGCCTCGATGATGGCGCGGACCTGCATCTCGTAGATCTCGGGATAGGCAACGCCCAGGCGGCAGCCGCGATGGCCCAGCATGGGGTTGGTCTCATGCAGTTCGCGCGCGCGGCGCTTCAGCTTTTCGGCGTCGATGCCCGAGGAGGCGGCCAGGGCGTCGATGTCCTCGTCCGTGTGCGGGATGAATTCGTGCAGCGGCGGGTCGAGCAGGCGCACCGTCACGGGCAGGCCGGCCATGATCTCGAACAGTTCGACGAAGTCGGACTTCTGGAACGGGGCGATCTTGGCGAGCGCCGTGCGGCGGCCCGCCTCGTCGTCGGCCAGGATCATCTCGCGCACGGCGGCGATGCGGTCCTCGTCGAAGAACATATGCTCGGTGCGGCACAGGCCGATGCCCTCGGCGCCGAAGCCGCGCGCGGTCTTGGCGTCCAGCGGGGTCTCGGCGTTGGCGCGGACCTTCAGGCGGCGGACCTTGTCGGCCCAGGCCATCAGGGTCTGGAAGTCGCCGGTCAGTTCCGGCTCGATCATCGGCACGGCGCCGTCCAGAACCTCGCCCTTGGAACCGTCGATGGTGATGATCTCGCCGGCGGCGAAGGTGCGGCCGCGCGCGGTGAAGACGCCCCTGGCCTCGTCGATGTCGATCTCACCGGCGCCGGAGACACAGGCCCGACCCATGCCGCGCGCCACGACGGCGGCGTGGCTGGTCATGCCGCCCCGGGCGGTGACGATGCCGCGGGCGGCGTGCATGCCGTGGATGTCCTCGGGGCTGGTTTCCTCGCGCACCAGGATGACGGATTCGCCGAGGCCGGCCAGACGCTCGGCCTCGTCGGCGTCGAAGACGATCTTGCCGGTCGCGGCGCCGGGCGAGGCGGGCAGGCCGGCGGCGACCACGGTGCGGACTGCGTTCGGGTCCAGCGTGGGGTGCAGCAGCTGGTCCAGCGCCGAGGGCTCGACGCGGCTGATCGCCTCTTCCTGGGTGATGACGCCCTCGGCGGCGAGGTCCACGGCGACCTTCAGCGCCGACTTGGCCGTGCGCTTGCCGTTGCGGGTCTGGAGCATCCAGAGCCGGCCCTGTTCGACCGTGAACTCGATGTCCTGCATGTCGCGGTAGTGGCTTTCCAGCTTGCCGACCACATCGACGAACTGGGCGAAGACCTCGGGCATGGCCTCTTCCATCGAGGGGGCGGTCTCGCCCATCTCCTCGCGGCCGATCTTGGTCAAGGACTGGGGCGTGCGGATGCCGGCGACCACGTCCTCGCCCTGGGCGTTGATCAGGAACTCGCCATACAGGCGCGCCTCGCCGGTCGAGGGGTTGCGGGTGAAGGCCACGCCGGTCGCCGAGGTCTCGCCCATATTGCCGAACACCATCGACTGGACGTTGACGGCGGTGCCCCAGCTTTCGGGGATGTCGTGCATGCGGCGATAGAATTTCGCCCGGTCGTTCATCCAGCTTTCGAACACGGCGCCGATCGCGCCCCACAGCTGGTCCTTCGGGTCCTGGGGGAAGGGGTGGCCCAGTTCGCGTTCCACCACGGCCTTGTAGTCGGCGACGACCTTTTCCCAGTCGGCGGCGGCGAGGTCGGTGTCGACGGTGACGCCCAGCCGGTCCTTGTGCTGGTCCAGCACCTCTTCGAAGTCGTCGTGGCTGAGGCCCAGGACGACGTTGGAATACATGGTGATGAAGCGGCGATAGGAGTCGAAGGCGAAGCGGCGGTCGCCCGACAGTTTCGCCAGACCCTCGACCGTCTGGTCGTTCAGGCCCAGGTTCAGCACCGTGTCCATCATGCCGGGCATGGAGGCGCGGGCGCCCGAGCGGACCGAGACCAGCAGGGGATTGTCCACGTCGCCGAAGGTCTTGCCGACCACCCCCTCGACCTTGTCCAGGGCGGCGCGGACCTGGGTTTCCAGGTCGGCGGGATAGGTCTCGCCATTGGCGTAGTAGTGGGTGCAGACCTCGGTGGTGACGGTGAAGCCGGGGGGGACCGGCAGGCCCAGGGACGACATCTCGGCGAGATTGGCGCCCTTGCCGCCGAGGAGGTTCTTCATCGACGCATCGCCGTCGGCGGAACCTCCGCCGAAGCCGTACACCCACTTGGTCATCAGTAGCCCCTGAGCATTTTCAGATCGCCGGCGGGTTGGCCCCGCTCGCACATGCCGCACGATCTAGCGCGGCGAACCCGGCTTGACCATGGCGGATGTAACAAAGCGTGAGGTCTGGATCGGTTTCCTTGGCGGCCGGGCGGCCGGTCCTGTAGCGCGCGATGGAATTCAGACTCCGCGCCGGAAAAAACAGAGTCTGAATAGTCTGAATAGTGCAATTTCGCCGGGGTGGATGACGCCGTTCCCCGTTCCGCCGCTGGTCTTCTCGCTTGCATACGCCCCATTGTAAGCGCGTTCGGGACGGCGCCAGGTCGATTGGCGTTCCGGCGCGGCAAGCCGTTGTTTTCCCGGAGGAAGGTTTTCGTCATTGCGCGCGCAAGAGGTAGGCCCGGTCGCCTCGGGCCTGCGTTATTTCCGGCGAGCGGCGATCAGCCGTGCGTCTGGTCCCAATACCGCACCGCGTCGGCGTCGCGGGCCGAGAGGTCGGGGTAGGCGGGGTCGGAGCCGACGTCAGGGACGCGGCGCCAGGAGCGGGCGCACTTGGGATAGTCGGCCGAGTCAATCTCCGCCCTGATCACATCGCTGTCGTGGACGATCAGGTCGGCACCGCTGGTCCGGAAAACTTCCGCTGCATCGAGATCAGCGAATAGGGCGTTGGCCTCGGCGGGCAGAAAGACCTTGGGCCACGCATCGAGCGCTCCGCCGATCTGTTTGCCGCGGCGTGCTTCTTCCAGTCCGAACGTCACGACGTCTAGTACCTTCTGCACGCCAGCCCAGCGCGCGGCCTCGGGGCCGTTCTCCCATTCCGCTGGGGTGTGCGGGATGACGCGGGCGCAGTTCGTGCCGATGTCGGGGAAGCGGGTGGTCCAGGCCTCCTCCATGGTGAACGGCGTCAGCGGGGCCAGCCAGGCGGTCAGGCGCATGAAGACCTCGTCCATCACCGTGCGGGCGGCGCGGCGACGCAGGCTGTCGGGACGGTCGCAGTAGAGGGCGTCCTTGCGGATGTCGAAATAGAGCGCCGACAGGTCGCCGGCGCAGAACTCCAGCACCGGGCGGACCACGTCCTGGAAACGGTAGTCGGCGTAGGCCGCGCGGACCTGGGCGTCGAGCTCCCAAAGGCGATGGAGGACGAACTTCTCCAGCGGCGGGAACTGGTCGTAGTCGGTCAGGCGCTCGGCCTCGTCGAAGCCGGCCAGGGCGCCCAGCAGGTAGCGGACGGTGTTGCGCAGCTTGCGATAGGCGTCGACCGTGGTTTGCAGGATCTGTTTCCCGATGCGCTGGTCGTCCGAATAGTCGACCAGGGCGACCCACAGGCGCAGGATGTCGGCGCCGGATTCCTTGATGATGGTCAGGGGGTCGGTGGTGTTGCCCCGCGACTTGGACATCTTCTCCCCGTTCTCGTCCAGGGTGAAGCCGTGGGTCAGGACGGCCTTGAACGGGGCGCGGCCGCGTGTGCCGCAGCCTTCCAGCAGTGACGACTGGAACCAGCCGCGGTGCTGGTCCGAGCCCTCCAGATAGAGGTCGGCGGGCCAGTGCGACGGGCGGTCGCCGCCATAGCCGTGCTCGGCCGTGCGCGGGTCCAGGGTGAAGGCGTGGGTCGAACCGCTGTCGAACCAGACGTCCAGGATGTCCTCGACCTTTTCGAAGCGGTCGGGGTCGTGGGCGCCCAGGAAGTCGCTGTCGGGCGCGGTGAACCAGATGTCGGCGCCGTGTTCGGCGATGGCGGAGACGATCCGGGCGTCGACCTCGGCGTCATGCAGGGGCTGGCCGGTCTGTTTGTCGATGAACATGGCCAGCGGCGTGCCCCAGGCGCGCTGGCGGCTGACCAGCCAGTCGGGACGGCCCTCGACCATGCTTCGGATGCGGTTCTTGCCCGCCGCCGGGTGGAAGGCGGTGGCGTCGATGGCGTTCAGCGCCGTCTCGCGCAGGGTGTCCCCATCCTTGAGGGGCTCGTCCAGGCGGATGAACCATTGGGGAGTGTTTCTGAAGATGATCGGGGCCTTGGAGCGCCAGCTGTGGGGATAGGAATGCTCCATGCGGCCGCGCGCCAGCAGGTTTCCGGCCTCGATCAGCTTGTCCATCACCGCGCTGTTGGCGGGGCCGAACTTGCCGGTCTTCTTGCCCTCGGTCTCCAGCACCTTGAGGCCGGCGAACAGGGGGACGTGGTCGTAGTAGGCGCCGTCGGGATCGACGGTGTCGGGCACCTCGTGATGGCCGTGGGCCTTCCAGACCTCAAAGTCGTCGGCGCCGTGGCCCGGCGCGGTGTGGACGAAGCCGGTCCCTGCGTCGTCGGTGACATGGTCGCCGGCCAGCAGCGGCACCGAGAAGCCGTAGCCGGGGTCGAGCGCGGCCAGCGGGTGGGCGGTCTCCAGCCCGGAAGGATTGATGTCGTAGATGCGGGTCCAGGCGGCGACCTTGGCGGCCTTGAAGACGTCTTCGGCCAGCTTGTCGGCCAGGATGAGCCGGTCGCCGGGCTTGGCCCAGGGGGCGAACTCCAGCCCTTCCTCCATGGCCGTGACCTCATAGAGGCCATAGGCGATCTCGGGGCCGTAGGAGATGGCGCGGTTGGCCGGGATGGTCCAGGGCGTCGTGGTCCAGATGACGATGGAGGGCGTCGAATTGCGGAAGGCCAGCAGGTCGTCCGGGTGGTCGTCGGACATGGCCGTGACCGGGAACTTGACCCAGATCGTGGGGCTGACGTGGTCGTGGTATTCGATCTCGGCGTCGGCCAGCGCCGTGCGCTCGACCGGCGACCACATGACGGGCTTTGAGCCGCGATAGAGCTGGCCCGAGTTCTTGAACTTGTGGAATTCGGCGACGATGGCCGCCTCGGACTTAAAGTCCATGGTGGCGTAGCGGTTGTCGAAATCGCCGGTGATCCCCAGGCGTTTGAACTGGTCGCGCTGAAGGTCGATGTACTTGCCGGCGTAGTCGCGGCAGGCCTTGCGGAACTCTTCCTTGGAGACCTCGTCCTTGCGGCGGCCCTTGGCGCGGAACTGCTCCTCGATCTTCCATTCGATCGGCAGGCCATGGCAGTCCCAGCCGGGGACATAGTCGACGTCGTAGCCCAGCAGAAACCGGCTGCGGACCACGAAGTCCTTCAGCGTCTTGTTCAGGGCGTGGCCGATGTGGATGTCGCCGTTGGCGTAGGGCGGGCCGTCGTGCAGGACGTAGAGGGGGGCGTTCTGCTTCTGACGTTCGGCGCGCAGGGTTCCATAGAGGTCGCCCCACTGCTCCAGGATCAGCGGCTCCTTCTGCGGCAGGCCGCCGCGCATGGGAAAGGGCGTCTCGGGCAGGAAGACGGTGTCGCGATAGTCGCGGGTCGATTCTGTGACGGGGGCGTCGGCCATGAAATGTCTCGGCGTCGAAGGGTGAGCGTTCGCTGTTTCATTCGCCCTTTGGGGCGTGTCGTTCCCGGCGTGCACGGGGCCGAAAGGCCCAGAAGCGCTACGCCGGGCGGCTAATCGAAATCGGGCGAATGGAGACGCGGACGATCATTGTTTCGGCGGTCTAGCAGACCGATGCGGCATAGCGCCATCCCCGATGACCGGGGCGTATCAACGGAAACGAAAGGCTTTTGCTGTTTTGGTGAACGCTGGATCGGTCGGCGTTTCGCCTGGCCGACACGAAATTCGTTCGGGAGTCCCGCCCATGCGGCTGCGGATCAGGAAATGGGTGCTGGGCCTGGCGGCGGGCCTGCTCGTCTCGTCGGGCGCCGGCGCGGCGATGGCGCAATGCGGCGGCTGCGAGCCGCCTCCGCCGCCTCCGTGCGATTCCGGCTGCCAACCGCCCCCGCCTCCTCCGTGCGGCGGCTGCGGCGGCGGAGGCGGCTGGAACCAGAACATCAATCAGAACGTCAATGTGAACGTGAACGTCAATGCGGGGGCCAACGCCTCGGCCGACGCCCGTTCTGGGGCGCGCAGCCTGGTGAACGCGCGCAGCTGGTCGGGCGCGGGCGGCTATGGGCGCGGCGGCGGAGCGGCCTATGTCTCGGTCGACCAGCCCTATCCGACGACGATCCAGGGCCTGGCCGTCGAAGGCATGGCCGCCCAGATCGTCCGCACCCCCTATAGCGCCTGGCGCCGGATGATGAAGCGGGTGGTGATCCAGGCCGTCTGCATCGACGACCGGCAGATTCCGCACCCGGCCTCGCAGGTGAAGCCGGATCGCGAGATCGCGGAGGGCTATGAGGGCGAACTGTATCGCTGCCTGGCCGGCACCTGGCTGCAGGCGACCATCGCGGAATACGAGGGCGACATCAGCTTCGACCACGGCACGACCCTGACCTGCGCCAAGCACGAGGCGCTGTGGTTCGGGCAGGGCGGCCAGCTGGTCTGCCGTCCCGAAAAGCCCGAGCGCGACTGCAACGAGCGTTCGCTGCTGCGCCGTTACGGCGCCGGGGTGAAGATCCTGACGATGTACCGCGAGGAAGAATACACCGAATACCGCGAGGAAGAGGTGCAGGCCGCGACCGTGATCACCGGGGCCATCACCCTGGACGGCGGCGTCGGCGGCCGGGTGTTCTGAACGGGGACCGAACCGCGCCGTTCAGCCCCGGCTCACGTCGGGGATGGCAAGACTGGCACCGTCGGCTCTCCGTCGACGATCCTGACGACTGGCCCCGGTTCGCGCTGAACCGGGGCCTTTTTCATGTCCGCCGATCAGGGCTGGGCGGGGGCCTTGTCGGAGACGATCTCCGCGCGCCAGGCCGTGTCGGGCTTCAGATATTCGCCGGCGAGGCGTTGCAGGTCCGCTGCGGTGACGCCCTCCAGGGTGGCGATCTGGCTGCGCGTCTGGTCCAGCGATTCCGGCTTGGACTGGGCTTCGGACAGTTGCACCAGCCAGTAGCTGTTGTCGGCCATGCTGCGGCGCAGGCGTTCGACGGCCGGGCGGCGGGCGCGGTTCAGCTCGTCGTCGCCGATCGGCGTGTCGCGCAGGTCGGCGGCGATGGCGTCCACCGTCTCGAACAGCTTGGACAAGGCTTCGGGCGGCACCTCGGCGAGGACCGCCATATAGCCGTAGCCGGCGAAGACGTCGGACGAGGTCGAACTGGCGCTGGGCGAATAGGCCAGGCCCTGCTTTTCGCGAATCTCGTCGTTCAGGCGCAGTTGCAGCACGTCGGACAGGATGCCGAGTTGGCGCGCCGTGGTCCGGTCGCTGACCTGGTCCACGGTCGGCCAGGCGGTGAAGGCCAGGGCCTGTTCCGCCGGACCCGTGTGCGTCAGCCGCACCGGGGTCGCCGTCGGCGCGGGGAAGCGACGGGTGGTCGAACCGGCGGGCGGCGTCGGCGCGGGGCCGCGCGCGGGCAGGGCGCCGAAGGTCGAGCCGACGGCGGCGATCACGGCGTCCACATCGACGTCGCCGACGACGGTGATCTCGATCGGGCCATGCGCCAGGGCGGCCGGGACGCCGGCGCGAATCTCGTCGAGCGACAGGGCGGCGACCTCCTCGGCGGTGGGCGTCGTCTCGCGCTTGTCGCCGGACGTCAGCAGGCCGGTGACGTCGCGCTGGAACACGCCGCGCGGCGTGGCGCCGAGCTGGGCAAGGATCTGCGGGAAGACGGCCTTGGTCTGTTCGAACGGCGCCGCGCGCAGGCCGGGGTCGGTCAGATAGGCCGCGAGCACCTGCATCTCCAGTTGCAGGTCTTCGGGACGGGTGGCGCCCGAGAAGGTGTAGGAATCGGTCCCCTGGCTGACGTTGGCGCTATAGACATGGCCGTTGAGCGCGCGGGTCAGCTCGTCCACGCTGAGCTTGCCCGTGCCGCCCGGCCCCATGACCACGCTGGCCATCGACATGGAGGTGATGCGATCGGCCGGAAGACCCAGTTCGCCGATGCCGGTCGAGGCGCTGACCAGGATCTGATCGTCGCGGAAATTGGTCGGCTTGATGTTCAGCAGCACGCCGTTCGGGAAGGTCACCAGGGTGGCGCCCAGGTCGGCGACCTCCGTGCGCGTGGCGGGAACGGCCGGCGCGCCGAAGTCGGTATAGGGCCATTGCAGCGCCGCCTGTTCGGCGCGCGCCTCGACGGCTGTCTGGCGCGAGGCTTCCAACGCGGCGGTGACGGCCGCCTCTCCGCCCTCGACCGGGACGGGGCTGGAGAAGAGGACCAGCGGACCCTGGCCTTCGAACACCGGGCGGACGGCGGCGTTCACCTGTTCCGGCGTCAGGTCCTTCACGGCCTGTTCGAACAGATCGAGCGAGGTCTGCGGATTGTTGAACACCCGGTCGTCGTTGACCGCGCCCAGAAGGCCGTTGGCCAGGGCGGGGGTGGAGCGGGTGGCGGCGGTGGCGACGGCGTTCTGAAGTCCGGTGCGAGCCTCGGTGATTTCGCGCTGCAATTCCGGCTCGGTCACGCCGAACTGGGCCAGGCGGCGGCTTTCCTGCTCGGCGGCGGTCAGGGCCTTTGACCATTCGCCGGGGTTGAAGGAGACGGCCAGGGTTCCGGCGTCCAGGCTGTCGAACAGCGACTGATAGCTGGCGCCGGCGCCCAGGAAGGGCGGATTGTCGGCGCGGGCCATTTCGCCCAGGCGACGGTTCAGCACCGCCAGGCCCAGGCTGCGGCGCAGGGCGTTGGTCCGCTTGGCGACGGTGTCGGGCGCGAGGTCCGGATTCTTGATCCAGTTGATCTGGATCGAGGACTGGATGCCCGGCTCGACGATGATGCTGGTTTCGGGCTGGCGCGGCGCGACGGCGCCCAGGTCCGGCTCGGGACCGTCCGGCGCCTTGGGCGTCCAGGAGGCGAAGGCGCCGCGGACCTGGGCTTCCATCCGGTCCAGGTCGAAGTCGCCGACGGCGATGAAGGTCGCGCGCGCGGGGCGGTAATAGGCGTCGTAGAAGTCGACGAACCGCTGGCGCGGCGCGGTGCGGATGATCTCCAGGTCGCCGATGGGCAGACGCTGCGACAGACGCTGGCCGGGGGCGAGCAGGCCCAGCTGGGTCTTCAGCACGCGCAGTTGCGGGGAGTTGCGGGTGCGCTCCTCGCCGACGATGACGCCGCGCTCGCTGTCGATGTCGGCCTCGGCCATCAGGGCGTCGGACATCATCTCGCGCAGGACATGCAGCGAGGTATCGACCGTCTCGTCCTGGGTGTTGGGCAGTTCCAGCGTATAGGCGGTCTGGTCGAAGCTGGTGAAGGCGTTGGTGTCGGCGCCGAAGGCCAGGCCCAGCCGTTCGAGGATGCGCAGCATCTCGTTCTCGGGGATGTCCTTGGTGCCGTTGAAGGCCATGTGCTCCATGAAGTGCGCCAGCCCCTGCTGGTCGTCGCGCTCCATCAGCGAACCGGCCGCGATGCGCAGGCGGACCGAGGCCTGGCCGGGCGGGGTGGCGTTGTGCATCAGGGCGTAGCGCATGCCGTTGGGCAGCTGGCCGAAGCGGACGGCGGGATCGGCGGGAATGTCGCTGGCGGCCTGGGCCCAGGGCGAGGACGGCGCCTCGGCGGCTGGGGCGGCGGCCTGGGCGGCGGATGGTTGGGCGAAGGCGCCGCCTGCGGCGACCATTCCCGTCGAGAGAGCGAGGCCGGAAACCGCCACGAGTAGAAGACGACGCGCAGAACGCATGAAACGGCTCCGAATAATGCTGGGCTTGGAAGGATCTGTGCCTTCGCAGTAAGGGAGGCGCCGCCGTGGAGCAAGGCGGTTCAATCCGGCGTCGCATCGTGACGCAGGCGCGGTTGCCGGGGGTGGGACGGGACGGGCGGGCCTCGCCCCCGCGAGCCCGGATCAGCCGCCGGGGCGCGAGATGTAGAAGGTCGCGGTGTTTCCGACGGCGTTGGCGCCGACCACGGCGGTGCGGCCGGGATTGGCGATGTTGACGTTGGTCGTCGCCGTGACCGAGCCGTTGTTGACCTGGGTGTTGTTGAAGTTGACCTCGCCGCCGCATTGCGAACAGGCGTAGCCGGTGACGCTGTTGCCGACCGCATCGGCGGTGACATAGCTGTCATAGCCGTTGACCCCGGCGTAGGCGGCCGTGGCCTCGACCCCGCCCGAGTTCAGCTGGGTGTTGTCCAGCTTCAGATAGATGTCGTTGTTGCCGGCGATGACCTCGTTGGCGACGGCGCGGGCGTTGGCGACCGTCTGGCCCTGGAGATTGGTCTGGATCTCGGTGACGGCGCGCACGCGCCCCTGGTTGGTCTGGTCCGTCGCCGCGATCATCGAGCCGCCGGCGTTCTGGAGCGCGGCGCGGTTGGCCGTGGCGTTGGCGTAACCCGTCAGGTTCCAGGCGTTGTCGACATAGACGCTGGTGCGGGCCTCGACCGTCGAGGGGGCGTTGGCCTGGGTGACGGCCAGGTCCTGGTGCGAGTTTCCGGTGGTGACCGCCTGGACGCTGTTGGCCCGGGCGTCGGCCGAGAAGACGATGGGGGCGGGGACGTACTGGATGTCCGCCACCGTCTCGGCGAGGACGGTGGTCTGGCTGGACTGATCGACCGATCCGGTCAGGATGGTGGAAGGGCCGCCCAGCACGACCGCATTGGCCGAGGCGGCGGTCGCGACGGCGCCGCCTTCGAGGATATGGGCGGTCGGGCCGCGCAGATTGGTCCGGGCGCTGACATTGTCGCCGCGCGCCGACTGGGTCGCATCGATGTCGAAGGTCGCGCCGTCGGTATAGACCTGAAGATGGTTGCCGGTCGCCTGGGTGTCGGACGCGACCGAGCCTTCGGTGACGCCGTTCAAATCCACCGTGGACTGGGCGACGACCGCTCCGGTGACGGACTGGCGCGAGATCAGGGCGCCGGAGGAATCCTCGATCCCGCCGACCACGCGGTTGCCCTGGGCCTGGTTGGAGATGGTCAACTGGCCCACAGAGACGTCGAGGTTCAGCTGACCGGTGACGTCGCCGGTCTGCGTCTGGTCGATGGTGCAGGCCGAGCCGGTCTCTGGCGGACAGGTCGGCGTGCTCTGGGCGACGGCCTCAGTAGCGGCTAGGGCGAACGTCGCCGTCGCGGCGATCATGCCAGCGAGAGGGATCGGCGCGAGTCTGGCCATTGTTCGTGTCCTGCGTGGGATAGGCCGGGTAATAGCCGCCGGTCGGACCGACGGTGGAACCGCCAAGCGGATCATTGGCGGCGTTCAGGCAGATTTCCGGGCCCGGCGCCCCGTAGAGATTGGCCATGAATTCGACGGTGGCGCGCTCGACCAGGGCGCGGACGGCCAGCTGGACCGGCTCCATCCCGCCCGTTCCGGCCGAGATGTCGAAGACGTTGCCGTTCAGGAAGTCGAACACGCCGGCCGAAATCTCGCGGCCGATGATCTGTTTCTGATAGGAGACGACATCGACCACCTCCAGCGTGGTGGTCTGGACCAGGCGCAGGTCCATGGCGATGTTCATCACATAGACGCGGTTGGTGACGATGCCCGAGCCGGGACGGTTGCTGTCCACCTCGCCGCCCGCCACGTCGAAGCCGCCCGAGCGGATGTTGTAGTTCACCTCGGTGATGCCGCCGACGATGTAGAAGTCCGAGCCGGGCACCTGGCCGGCAAGGATGCGGCGGTACTGGGTTTCCTCGGGGTTCTGGGCGTCCGGAGCGCGGTCGCCGATCAGCTTGTTGTTGGCGTAGCGAAGCTCCAGCTCCGACACCGAGGTGTCATAGCGTTCGACGATCTGGGCGCCGGCCTTGGCGAGCGCCGAGTTGGCCATCAGGGACGCGCCGCCGGTGATCTGGCGCCCGCCGTCGGAGGAGACCGTGCCGGTGTAGTCGCTGATCCGCCCCACGGCCATGCGCGGCGAGGGCAGGTTGTAGCGCCGCGCGTAGTCGGCCAGGCAATAGAGCGCCGCCGAATAGGGGGTCGGGTTCGCCGTCACCGGCGCATTGCCCATGGGCGTGGCGTACAGGCCCGACGGCCCGGCGACAGGACTGACGCAACCGGCGAGCAGCAGGGCCGCGGCCGTGGCGGCGGCGCTGACGCGGATGAGGGAGCGACGGCTCATGGCAGGTTGATGCTTCCGTTCAGGGCCGTTCCGGCGGTGACGTCCCCGGTGTTGGTCTGGTTGGAGTTGACGATGACGGTGTTGCGGCTGCCCTGGATCACGACGTTCAGCTGATTGCCGACGGCGGTCGATCCGCCGATGGCGTTTCCGGCGCCGCCCGATCCGCCCGCGCCGCTATAGGCCGAGGCCGCGCCGTTGGACTGGCTGGAATAGGACGAGGCGCCGGACTGGATGATGCCGTTGACGATCAGCCGGTTGCCGTTGGCGTCGCGGGTCGAGCCGGTCGTCGCCGAACTGGTGGCGTAGCGCGCCGAGCCGTAGCCCTGCTGGAAGCGGGACGCGCCCGCCGACCCGGTCGATTGCGCGGCGGCCGGCAGGACGCCGACGGCGAAAAGCCCCACGGCGATGGGAATCGCAACGGGCGAAATCAGCCTCTTGGCGGGCATTCTGAAGCCTCCTGGCACGCAAAATCTTCGCGGATTCAAACCTGAACCGCATCCCACCCTGCATTAAGGTTATTAAGAAGCGCTTGATGTCCCCCGATCCCCCACGCATTGAGGCGGGATGTCAGACAGAGACGGTCGATTCGACGGCGCCCCGCCGCGTGAGAGGATGTTCAACGTGCCCGCCCCGGTGCTGTTGATCGCCTTGTCGACGCCGATCCTGTTCTTCCTCCAGCAGCGGCTGCCCGACGGGGGCGCCGGCATGGCGTTCGCCCCGGCCGATCTGCAGGACGGGCGGTGGGGCGGGCTGTTCACCGCCATGCTGATCCACCTGAGCTGGCCGCACGCCCTGATGAACGCGGTTGGGGCCCTGGCCTTCGGGGCGCCGGTGGCCCGACTGTTCGGGGATCGGTACGGATCGACGGTCTTCCTGCTCTTCTATGTCGGATGCGGGGTCCTGGCGGCGCTGGGCTACGGCCTGATCCACTGGGGTTCGACAGACGCCATGGCGGGGGCGACAGGGGCGGTGTTCGGCCTGATCGGCGCGGCGACGCGGCTGCTGGGCGGAAAGGGCAGGGTGCTGCCGCTGCTGGACCGGCGGGTTGTCGGCGCCTCCATCGGCTGGATGGCGGCCAACGCCATAACGGGGCTGATCGGCTATGCGCCGGGCGCGCAAGGAGCGCAGATCGCCTGGGAGGCCCATGCGGTCGGTTTCCTCGTCGGATTGCTGGCCATCGGCCCCTTGGGGCGCCTCTTCGGCAAGGGACCGGCGAGACCGTCGGAATCCGGCGTTTGATTCCTTTCGCCCTCTGAGCGATCATCGTTCCAGAGCGGCCCTGTCGCCATCCCGGCCCCGCGGTCGTCTCCTGCCAGATCAGAGAGAAGGAGCCGCGATGTTCGTCGCCGAGATCCTCAAGACCAAGGGAAACGCCGTCTTCTCCATCGCGCCGGACGTCACGGTGGCGCAGGCCTGTGCGGAGTTGGAGGAAAAACGGGTGGGCGCGCTGGTCGTCTGCGACGGCGAGCAGGTCGCCGGCGTCTTTTCCGAGCGGGATGTGGTCCGCGCCCTGGCTGGCGACGGGGCGGCGGCGCTGTCGCGGCCCGTCAGCGCCTATATGACCGAAAAGGTCATCTACGCCGAGCCGCGCGAGGAGATGTCCGTCCTGATGGCGCGCATGACCGACCGACGGATTCGCCATTTGCCGGTGATGAGCGAGGCGCGCCTGGTCGGGGTGATCTCCATCGGCGACGTGGTGAAGCAGCAGATCGCCGAACACGCCCGCGAAGCCGAAAGCCTCAGAACCTATATAGCGGCAGGCTGAGGGCCGGCCCGCTCGCCTTCGCCTAGCGCGGGTGCGTCAGAAATTTCATGTTCCTGTCAGAATCGAGTTGCGGCGGGAAAGGTTGGTCCGTATAGGGCTGCCTCGCTCGGAGACGGGCCGGCCTTTGGGGTTGTCGGGACGGTTGTTCTGGTGGTTTCGGGGGGGGTGAGGGGTTGAGAAACGTCTTGCTTTCTTTGGTTGGTTTCATTA
>Ga0160433_100052_pt1 | contig 131130 bp, 104 predicted proteins | sample HID1972K_E0MG_FD_108235 | JGI IMG/M metagenome (GOLD analysis project Ga0160433, IMG submission 108235) | Enriched pill bug-associated microbial communities from UW Madison campus, WI, USA - HID1972K_E0 MG | ecosystem: Host-associated > Arthropoda: Insects > Digestive system > Unclassified ...
CCCCTGGTTGATCGATACACCGGCAACTTGTCCTGCCAGCGATTGAGCAACATTTGTATACGATCTATCTTTGATCTTCTCGAAACCGATTGAGGCTACTGAGCCTGTAACTGACTTCTTCGACTGCGTTCCATAGCCAACCACAACTACCTCATTTAGTGCTTTGACATCTTCGCTTAGTTTGATATTGATGTTGCTGCGGTTATTAACCGGGACTTCCATTGTTCCAAAGCCCATATAGCTAAAAATCAATATTCCGCCTGTTGGGACAGTGAGAGAATAATTGCCGTTTGTATCTGTACTGGTACCTATACTGGTACCTTTAACTTTCACACTGACTCCCGGCAAACTAATACCGTCACCGTCAGTCACCTTGCCGCTTACCCTGATATCCGCCTGGGAAATTGTCAAAGAATTTGAGGATAGTGTATTAGCTAGCGCATTTGAGTGTGAAAGCACGGCTGAAGTCATCACACATGCAAGCAGTAGTTTGTGACCTGCTCTTCCGATAAATTGACTCTTAACAAAAGTTTCGATCGAAGCCTCGTGCTTTTTGTACTTAATAACAGAGCGGGAAAAAATATCCATTTCGATAAATTTTAAATGAGAAATATGAAAATTCAGACAAATGATATCCATACCGCCCATCAGTCTGAGATGCCGGTTATGAATTAAATATGGTAGATCTGATTACCTGGAATCGCTGCAAGACAAGCCGCGGATTTTTATGACTTCTTTATCATCTTATGAGTTAGTTAGCCCGATTAAACTCAGGTTGGTTAATAATTTTGGTTAATTAGTTAATTGGTCAGCTGATGTAATGCGGTAAATGTAAACGATTACATTGCAAAGTAAATCATTTTATTGATCTTTACAAATATTTGAACCGCACACTTTTATATCTTATGTGTTACATGTGCTATACAAACAAAAAAAGAGCCCTAAGGCTCTTAAAAATCTTATCTTCAGATCTGTACTAAGCATGTCGGACATTTCCGTGTCCAAATGCATGTTGAGACGTCCTCTGCGTACACCGCGCACCATTTTGCAGACTCTACGTCCGAACACGGTCATTCAAACTCATGAGATTACTCACCGCATCTCCCATTGTATTATTAAAATATGCAAACACGTCTTTCCCCTCGTCTAACCACCCATTAATGTATTCCGCATACTCATCAAGAAATTCATCCGCATAACTTCCCCTATAACCTTTTTCAGGACCATGGAAGCGTAAGTAAACAAAGTCCTGTTCCGGCTCACGAAACGGAGCTGCAGAACTGGCCATATCATGCATCACCAGACCAATTCCCAACTCATACAGTAGATCATAAACCTCCTCTTTATACCACGAAGGGTGTCTGAATTCAACCGCTATCCGCCAGGGAAGGTCTGAAGTTGCGTCCCTAAGATTAAGAATAAGAGCCTGCAATTGCCTGATGTGATCAACACTAACGCTCGGCGGAAACTGAACCAGCACACATCCCCTTTTTCCTGCCGCTCTATCCACTACGCTGAAAAACCGAAAGACATCTTCTGGCTCGAAGATCAGTCCCTTGTTATGCGTTATTTCCTTCCAGAGCTTAAACGTAAACCGGAAATTCTCCGGTACCATCTCCGCCCATTTACCCACGGTTGCCGGCATCGGAAGCCTGTAAAAAGAGCTATTGATCTCCACGCTATCGAAAAGTGACCCGTAGTAACAGAGCCTGCTTTTATCCTGATATTCCTGAGGAAAGTGCTGCTTATTAGGTACCGGGAGAACCACATTACTGGTTCCCGAATAAAACTGGCCTCTCACATGTATTAATGCTGCTCCTCCCATCAATCAAAAACACTTTTCATTTTCTTTAGGGTCTTCTCCAGGTCAATGCCTTTACCAAGTGCACCTTTAAACAGATCGCCTTCAACTTTCAAACGGTCTACAGTATTAAAAATGGTAAAATCCCGCATCTTCAGACCTGGTTTCACTTCATCCCAATGCAGTGGCATGGAAACGGTTGCACCTACCTTTGGTCTTAATGAATATGGTCCTGCAATAGTAGCTCCTGGCCGGTTTTGAAGGAAATCAAGATACATCTTCCCTTTCCTGTTAGCGATCATCCGCTCCAGACTGGTAAACTCCGGAATCTGCTTATGAACGATATTTACCAATAACCTGGCAAACATCTGCGACTGGTCATAGGTATATTTACCTTCCAGGGGAATGTAAATATGCATCCCGGTAGACCCGGATGTCTTGCAGCTGGAAGGCACCCCGATTGCGTCAAGTACTTTTTTAACTTCAAGAGCCGCTTCTATTACCTGATCAAAGGTATTTTTATCCGGATCAAGGTCTATCACACAGTAATCAGGATTATCCGGCGACTGTACCCGGCTGAACCAGGGGTTCATTTCAATACATCCCAGCGTCGCCATCCAGAGCAAACTCGCTTCATCCGTTCCGACAAGGTACTCTTTATCCTCACCATCACTGGTTGTATATGGAAAGGTCTTCGCCCATTCGGGAGCTTTGCCCTTAACGTCTTTCTGATAAAAGCTGGAAGCATGAATACCTCCTGGAAAACGGTTCAGAGACATCGGCCGGTCTTTCAAATACGGGAGGATAAATTCAGCTACCTGATAATAGTAATTAAACATATCGCGCTTTGTAACTTTGTCTTCAGGCCAGTAGACCTTGCTTAGGTTAGTAAACTTAAGATCATGACCGCAGATCTTCCTGACCTGAGTCTCATCTTTAGGATTCAACAGTGTCTTGCGTTCTTTTTCCTTTGGTGGCTTGAGAGCCTTGAAGCTATCCGGCTCTTTTCCTTTCTCCTCCAGCTCATCTACAATTTCCGGCGTATGAATGGTCGTTTCCCTGACCACCTCCTTAGCTTTTTTATCTTCTCTCATACCCTGAAAGGAAGGATGCCTGAAAACGCCGTCGCTCGTCACTTCACTAAATGCCACCTCGCAAACGAGCTCCGGCTTCAGCCATGTAGCTTTTGCCTTCGGCGGATTTGGGCGGAAGCGAGATGGCTTATTAACATCTGGCAGTTCCCTAAACGGCGAGTCATCTGTAATAAGTGGCTTCATCTGAGCCATCATCTCCTTCTGCAGCTTATCAGAGAATCCGGTGCCCACTTTGCCAACATACTGAAGCGCTCCATCCTCATAAACGCCCAGGAGAAGCGAAGAGAACTGTTTTGATGTTCCTTCATTTTTTGTAAAGCCTGCAATGATTACCTCCTGCCGCTTATGCACTTTTATCTTAAGCCATTCTTTTGAGCGGACATCGGTCATATAGGTGCTGTCCGATTTTTTCGCTATGATTCCTTCAAGACCCATCCTCTCAGCCGCCGCAAAAAATTCAAGTCCGTTCGCCCTGAATACCTTACTCATACGCACACGGTCGTCGTCCGTTGGCATAACCTCCTCAAGAATCGCCTGGCGCTGGCTCAAGGGTAGACTTCTCAAGTCTTTCCCGTCATACCAAAGCAAGTCGAACACGTAAAACGCAAGATCTCCATCTGCCTCACTGCGCCAGTTCTGCAGATCACCAAAGTTGGAAACGCCTTTTTCATTCAGGACGAGTATCTCCCCGTCCAGCACCGCATTGATCTTCCAACCTTTAATTATGTTATATATAGGGTAGAAACGGTCGCTGAACGATTTGTTATTACGAGACTGGAGCTCCACCTCTCCATCATTAACAAATGCCAGAGCCCGGTAACCATCCCACTTTACCTCATACTGCCATCCTGATGCATCGAAAGGTTCGTCTACCAGCGATGCAAGCATAGGTTTTATGTTTGCAGGTATATCACTTGAAGGAAGCTTTTTCAGGATCCTTTGAACATCAATATCCTCTGTATTCAGATCAGTGTCTTCCGGTGCAGCTACCTCATCTGCGGGTTGCGCTGCCTCCTTCTTTTTCTTAGTTTTCGGCTTCGCAAGCTTCTCCTCCTGACCGTTCTTCCAAACCTTATCACTCGTTTCTGCCATAGATTCAATCGTCTTACCGGATAAGACGGACTTGTCCAGTTTAGTAATATCCTTTTTCGATGCGAAATCGTCATTATGCTTGATCAGCAGCCATGCGTTATCTCCCATTCCATGGGTTTTAACAAGAGCATATTCGCCTTCAAGCTTTTCTCCATATAGTCTTACCTTCAGAGAGCCTTCCTTCAGTTGCTGTAGCAGATGCTTCTCCTGAGCTTTTTTGCCGGATATCTTTTCAAGCGGCTCATAAGTTCCCTCATCCCACACAATTACCGTCCCGCCGCCATACTCCCCTTTAGGTATAATGCCCTCGAAGCTCCGGTAGTCGTACGGATGGTCTTCCACCATCATTGCCAAACGTTTTATCTTTGGATCTGTAGACGGGCCTTTAGGCACAGCCCAGCTTTTTAACACTCCCTCCATTTCCAGACGAAAGTCATAGTGAAGGCGTGATGCATCATGCTTTTGAATAACAAAGCGCAACTTGCTTTTGTCTTTACTCTTGCCGGCTTTAGGTTCGGCCGTCTTGGTAAAGTCCCGCTTCTCGACATATTTTTCCAGGCTCATAACAATTGATTCTGCAGTTCTAACAAGATCACCCGCACAATAGTTTGTATGAGTTCCGAAATGCGCTTATTCGTTCTATTACTAATATTTCGACAGAATATCTTAAACCAACAAAACATCCCGTTGTTTATTTGCGAAAACGAAAACATGGCAGAGATCGGATATCATGCGTCGCATGAACAATTTAAGCCCGGAGAATTACTTCGCTATGTGCAGCTCGCCGAGCAGGCAGGGTTTAAAGCCGTGAACTCTTCAGATCACTTTTTCCCCTGGAGCGAGCGTCAAGGCGAAAGCGGATTCGCCTTTGCCTGGCTGGGAGCTGCCATGCAAGCTACCTCACTGCCGTTTAGCGTTGTATGCGCTCCCGGGCAGCGTTATCATCCTGCTGTCGTCGCCCAGGCGACAGCCACACTTGCCGAAATGTTTTCGGGACGCTTCTCTTTATCACTTGGAAGCGGAGAAGCAATCAACGAAATCATTACGGGCGAAAAATGGCCTTCTAAATCCGATAGAAATGCACGTCTGCTGGAAAGCGCGCTAATTATTCAGTCCCTTCTTCAAGGTGAAACAGTATTTCACCAGGGTCTCGTCACAGTGGAAAATGCGCGTCTATATACCTTGCCCGAAACTCAACCTCTGTTACTCGGAGCGGCTGTGTCTGCAGAAACTGCAGGATGGCTAGGAAGCTGGGCGGAGGGACTTATCACTGTATCCAAACCAATCGATGAGCTTAAGCAAGTTGTAGAAGCCTTTCAGGAAAATGGCGGACATAACAAACCCATGTACTTAAAAGTTCAGCTTTCCTATGCGAAAACGGACGAAGACGCCCTTGCAGGTGCTTACGATCAGTGGCGCACAAATATCTTCCAGGGAAGCGTGCTTGCCAACCTGCGGTCAGTAGAGGAATTTGATGCAGCGGCTGAGCTGGTGCAACCCGGGCAGCTTTTTGATAAAGTAAACATCTCTTCCGACCTTAACAAACATATTGAGTGGATAGAACAGTACCGGTCACTGGGCTTTGAAAGAATCATACTGCACAATGTGAACCGGGAGCAGGAGGCATTTATACAAGACTTCGGTAAACATGTCTTGCCCGCATTCAGCTGACATCAAAATATATACCCAGACATTTGCTGTAATCACAACGACTACTCAAAATAAGACGCATATGCAGCCGGGATTTTATCAATGTCCCTTATCATAATATCCTTGTAAAACACCTCTGCCGCTTCACTCTGCAGCTGAATCTTACCGCTGACAAGCGGCTTGCTAAGATCTCCGTCGCGGTAGGAAGACTTTGTAAGCGCCATTACCACCTGCCCGTTAACGATATGAAGGCTCTTGTCTTCAAAACAGATAAGCTCAAGATCGTTCCACTCATCCATCGGACGCTCATAATTACCACTTGCCTGACAAAAATTATTATTGCCATGCTGAACTGAACCCATCCTTACCTCCGGTGCGTTGCGATTATAAACGAGCGTATCCTTGCCCTCTGGTTTCGCCGCCCTGATGCTGATCTGCGAATTGGCAATACACCAGAAGTCGCCATGACTGCGCTCTATTACCTGAAACTCCTGAGAAAGCATCCAGGATCTGAAGTAGTCTACACCGCACTCTCCCTGAGAATGATAAAGGATTCCCGAGTCCATTGGCTCATTCAACCTTGGCTCCCATTTTTTGTTGCCCCACTTAACCTTCAGCTTCAAATGATAGTTCTTAAAATCTTCTTTAGTGAATACGCAGCCGTAAATCTCCCCACTGATCCTAAGTACCGGAACTCCGTCCTGATGTACAACAGAAAAAACATTAGCTTCATTCTTGCCGTATCCTATCGGAGGCAAGGATTTACCCGTCCCGTCCGTAGGAACTTTACCATTATAAGCTGTTGTATGCCGGTAGCTCAGGTAGGTATTCCATCCATTCAGGGAGCCATCAAAAAGAGAGCGCCACTCGTCCCGCGGCTGATAAGAACTTAACGTAATGACTGCCGCAAGGACAGCGATGAGGCTTAGGAAATATTTCATAATCGGTTTTATGTAAATATAAAATATCATCCCTGATTTCTGAGAGAAAAAAAGCAATTTTGCCACACCAACATACGTAACACCCCTTAATGAAAAAACACATCAGAAAGCACGTTAGAAGAGCACGATATATTTTCTATAAAGAAACCCTTATCAACTATAAAGAGCATTTCTGGACATTCGTCGGCTCCTTTGCCGGAATCGGCTTAATCGGACTCCTTCATGATAAAGCGTTCAGCCCGACCGACAATTTGTTTCTGGTAGGCTCATTCGGAGCTTCCGCAGTTCTTGTATTCGGCATTATAAACAGTCCCCTGGCTCAACCCAGAAACCTGATAGGCGGACACGTCTTATGTGCTATCGTAGGAGTTACCGTCCACAAATTCTTCCCTCATGATATCTGGCTTGCATCAGCACTCTCTGTATCTCTTTCCATAGTCCTGATGCAAATATCAAAGACGCTTCACCCTCCCGGTGGCGCTACGGCTCTCATTGCCAACATAGGGTCTGAAAAAATAACTTCCTTAGGTTTCTGGTATGTCCTTAATCCAATACTTTCGGGAGTTCTGGTCCTTCTTCTTGTCGCACTACTTTTTAATAACATGACCTCTCACCGGAGCTATCCCAACAACAAAAAGTGGTACCAGGTGTGGAGACGATATAAAAAAAGGCAGTTTCAATAAAGCCTTTTCCATTATTTCTTGCTAAAAACTTCATTCAGGAATCTGGTTACATGATCCACGGTTGGCTTGAACCACGGCTCGAACAAACAAAATGAATGCGGAGCCCCCTCAAAAGTAAATACTTCCGAGTAGATTCCCTTCTCATCAAGTACCTTCCGGAAATCATCCCTGCCGGCATGCATCCGGTCTACGGAGCTATTGAGAAATAGAACAGGCGCTTTATTGTTTGCCGCATGCGTCAGAGGCGATGCATCTTTCCACAGCTCCGGGTTTTCCGCCTTACTGTATCCGAACCAGTAGCTCGCCGCAGAAGTGGACTTCCGGTCGTCTCCCTCACCCGACTCAGGATGAACAAATGAAAGCGTACCGTCGATATCCACTATCGCCTGAACGTCTGAAGATTGACCCTTGTTACAATCAACTCCTTCAAATCTCGGCATACCGCTTGTCGTACCCACAAACGCCGCGAGCTCTCCCCCCGCAGAAAAACCTAAAATCGCGATCTTGCTACTGTCAATATTAAACTTTCGCGCGTTTGCACGTATCCAGCGCAACGCTGCCTTAACGTCGTGAACTGCCGCTGGATATAGTGCCTCCGTAGATAAGCGGTATTCGACAGTAAAGCTCGCAAACCCCGCCGCTGCCAGATGCTGCGCCAGAGGAATATGCTGAGCTCTGTTGCCTGAACGCCACCCGCCACCATGAACGATCAACACCGCCGGATACCCAGCAGATTCCTTTGCTTTCGGCTGAAACACATCAATTTTAAGGTCACGTTTACCTGGGTTGCAATATACCAGACCGCGACTTTCCTTTACCGAAGCAAACTTCTTTTCTCCAACAATCTTGATATTCGGATGCTGTTTGGAGGTACTTCGATAGGCAGAGAAGGTTGTATATGATGTATCAGGTTGACCTGTAAGTCCTTTTGTACTTTGCGCTATGGAAAAAGGTATATATAGCAGGCTAAATATTAAAACAGAATAAAGTTTCATAATAATTGTTTAGGAGTCCGGCGCAATATAACAATGCGCCGGCACATCATAGAAATAGGTTAGGGATTTTGCTTAAGCTTAGGGTTTTTATTCAGTTCCTGAAGAGGAATCGGAAATATGGTACGGTTGTCTCCATTCGGAGAATGCGACAACCAGGATTTTTTTGTGAATACGCCAAAGCGTATCATATCCTGCCTCCTGTGAGCTTCAGCGGCAAATTCCCAGCCCAGCTCATCCAGAAACCTCCCGTAAGTGATATCATTAACCGGTTCTGTTGTTGTCGAAAAATGGTTCTTTAGGCCATATTTATATGAGGTATTTCCCTGAAGCTGTGCTCCGGTAACTGTGGCAAGTGAAGCGTTACCGGGAAAGCTTCGTTGACGGACCTGTGTCACCAGCGTAGCCGCCCCGTTGGCATCTCCTGTCCGAAGCAAACATTCCGCCTTCATCATCAGGATGTCTGCATAACGAAGAAAGGGAAAATCGTTATCCATATTGTTCGGTGATGAGTTCTGCGCTATCTCGAACTTATTGATCCTGTAACTATGGATCTCCTGTGTTGAGTCGATACCCGGACATTCGTTCACATAAGCCAGAGGTTGTCCTATAAGCACCCCATAGGCGCATTTCAAAGGTTCACCATTGGCAGCATACTGCTGTCCCATCATCCAGCCATCCGTAAGCCTTTTATCTTCAGGATGGAAGGTATCAATAAACTGAGGAATGGCATTTAATCCTCCATATCCCCCGGACTTTGCACCGTAAGTAAACTGGTTTTGAGGAGACATGGTCCAGGCAGCCACGTAAAACCCGCCTGCATAAACCTCATCGTGTGGCACCGCCCAGACGATTTCCTTCGAGTTCTGATTCTGCGCCTTGAACACATCTTTCTGTACCGCTTCTAATGAAAATTTTCCGGAGCTGATTACGGCGTCACAAGCCTGGATACACTTGGCCCACTCCGCCTGACCACTGTAAACCTGCGCATTTAAATACACTTTAGCCAAAAGCGCATTAGCCGACCACTTATTGTTGAAGCGTGCATATGTGCTGACATCGCTGTTTTCAGACAAAGCCGGAATTGATGATGTTATTTCACTCACAATAAAATCATAGACTTCCTTCCTCGTATTCTGGTCGGGAAGAAATCCTTCCGGCACATCAAAGCGATCAACGATCGGCACGTTACCAAAATTATCACAAAGCACAAAATAGTAGGATGCCCTAAGCACCTTTAGCTCCGCCAGGATACTTGCTTTAGTCGCCTCGTCTGCCGGTATAGCGCCTGACTCGATCTGGTAGATCACCCGGTTACAGTTCGTTACCCCCGCATAGGTTTTAGTCCACAGATCCTGACAATGCGCCTGCTCGGGTGTCCACTTATGCTCATGCATCCTGCGATGCAGACCGCCGTCTACGAAGCCATAAGGCTTTGCCGGAACAGCCAGCTGATCAGCAGCAATCTCCTGAGTGATGTAATAACCTGTGGCGTTCGACATCAACACGTCCCGCCAGTTTGCGTAAGCAGGAGCTACCAGCGAGCCGATATCATCCCTGCCTGGTACGTAGCTCGATGCAATGATATCTGTAAAACTCTCATCTTCTAATTTGGTGCACGCCTGCATGCTCAGGAACACTAATCCTGAAGCCAATATGGATATATATTTTCTTGTCGTATTCATGATTTCGGTGTTGATTAGTTAATAGAAAGACTTAAACCCAATGTATAAACCCTTGTAGTAGGGTATTTGTCCCTGTCATCGTTACCCGGGAACAACCCTAAACGGTTAACTTCAGGGTCCATTCCCTTGTAACCTGTAATCGTAAAGGTGTTCAGGGTTGACACATAGATCCTCGCAGACTTGAAATGCTGCGAAGGCAGGTTTAACTTATAACCAAGCGTGATATTGTCAATCTTCCAGAAATCACCGTTCTCAACGTAGTAGCTGTTATATTCCGGAAGAATATTTTTGTTAAGAACAGCTTTCCCGAACACCTCATCGTAAGCAGAGCTTAGCTGATTGTACAGAGAGAAGCCCGGAACTTCAGAGTACATACGCTGAAAGTTTAGAATCTGATAGTCGAAAGCTCCTCGCATGGTAATCCCCAGATCGAAGTTTCCGTAAGTGAAATTATTATTCCAGCCGGCATAAAACTTCGGTAATCCGTTACCCAGGACCTTTTTATCTGCTTCCTCTTTAGTATTTGACAGGTTCCCATCTTTATTCTCATACACCCAGCTGCCGTCCTCATTAATGTCAACAACCTTGTAACCATAAAAATTACCGATCTCCTTCCCTACTTCCACCCGGTGAGTGTAGGTTTGTACTGGCGAACCGGTGAATCCTACATTAATAAAGTTGTTTGTTGTCTGGTATAAGTCATTAGAAAGCGACACCAGTTTATTCCGGTTAGTTGAGAAGTTGATGCTGGAGAACCAGGAGAACTTTTTTTTCTGCACCGGTTGGAAGTTCAGTAAGGCTTCAATACCCGTATTTTGCATCACCCCAACGTTCGCCTTTGTAAAGCTGTACAAGTTAGGAGGCGAAGGAACCGGGTAATCATATAGCAGACCATTGGTGCGACGATAATAATAATCCACCGTCCCTCCGATTCTTCCCTTCAAAATGGTGAAGTCCAAACCTACATTTGTTTCTTTCTTAACTTCCCACTTAAGGTAAGGATTGGGGTTGCTGATCGGACTCAATCCGGAGATCCACTCCCCATTGATCAGATAGGTGATTGCCCGGCCGGTTATCGGGTCAGTATAACCCAGCTGACTTACTCCCAGAAACAGATCGTCAGGCGCGGTACCGGTTACGCCGTATCCGGCACGTATTTTCAAGTCATCAAGAAAATTAACATTACTCAGAAACGGTTCTTTGCTTATTCTCCATCCTGCGGACACAGCTGGGAAAGTACCCCAGGGATCCTTAGTGCCTACAAACCGGGATGAAGCCTCATGCCGCAGGTTAGCTGTCAGCAAATACTTCTCCTCATAGTTATAGGTCAGCCTTCCGAAAAATCCGATCAGGTTAGAGGCAAATTTTCCGCTGTTAAGCGACGATAAGCCATTGCGAAGCGCAGTACCCTGACCAATATTGTCGATATACGAGAAGTTTCCTGCAGGGAAATCAAGGTTCTGCATTCCGGTGCTCTGACTGGTATTATGCTGATAGCTATATCCACCCAGGGCAGAAAAGTTATGACCGTTTAGGGATTTGCTGTATTGAGTGGTGAACTCAAATAAATTATCTATGCTCTGTCCGCTACTTTTTGACGCATAGCCCTGTCTTCCGTCGCGAACAGTTGATATGTGCTGCTTGGTTTCCGCATATCCGAACTCACTATTCAGTTTACTTCTGGATACCAGTGCTTTCAGCTGCAACCCACTGATAGGTGTCCAGCCGATACTTCCGCTAAGACGGGTGGTCTGCGACTGGTTTTCACCATAAGATTCATTCAATAAAGCAAGCGGATTTTCGTAACCGGCAATCGCAGTCTGCTCCTGCCAGGTACCGTCTTCATTTCGAATCGGAGCGGTAGGATTTCTTCCCAGGACCTGCCTCCACACAGTGGTATTAAAACTGCTGCCACTGCCAAGACTGTTATACTTATTATCTGTGTTCAAAACGTTGAAGTTTAACTTCAACTTATTGTCGAACATGTTATGGTTTACATCTATTCTGCCGTTAATGGTGCGATTGTCTGATTTCAGAAAAACACCTTCAAAATAACGGTAGCCAAGAGTCCCAACGTAGTTAGTCTTCGCACTGCCCCCTCGCAGAGAAATATTATGACCATTGCTAAGCGGAGTTCCTCTGCTCACTTCTTTAACCCAGTCCGTGTTACTCCCAAGATCCTGAAGCGGAAGCCTCTCCTTATATTCCGTAGCATTAAGCATTTTCGGGAGGTTCGCAAACTCCTGAGTGCTGACATAACCATTGTAGTCGATAGTTGGTTCAATTGTCCCACTTGGTTTTTTCGTCGTTATCAGGATAACACCATTCGTACCTCTGGTTCCATATATTGCGGCGGCAGATCCATCTTTTAAAACATCCATGCTCTCGATATCTTCTGGAGCAACCGTGTTCAGGTCACCCGGAATACCGTCCACAAGAATAAGAGGCTGAACACTCGTTCCCAATGTAGCTGTACCGCGCAAAAGAATCTGCGTAGAGGCAGTCGGATCACCGCTTGGCGTAGCGATTGCCAATCCCGCAACCTTTCCCTGCAGTAGCTGTCCCGCATCCTTTACCGCACCTCTCACAAAGTTTTCGGCCTTAACGCTAGTCACGGCACTGGTTACATCTGCCTTCTTCTGCGTTCCGTAACCAATTACCACCACTTCATTCAAGTTGGTGAGCTGTTCTTTAAGGCTCACATTTAACACGCCCGAACTGCCTGCGGCCCGCTCCTCAGTCACGAATCCTATAAAGCTGAAAACGAGCACGCTCTCCGGTCCCGCAACCGAGATCCTGTATCTCCCGGTTGGATCTGTGCTGGTTCCTCCCTCGGCCCCCTTGATCTTGATGCTTACTCCCGGCAGGGTATTGCCTCTTTCATCAGTAACCTGTCCGCTTACCACCACTTGCATTTTCTGGCTACTGACAATATTTTCAGAAACAACTTCCGCTTCCTTAACAGATATTGTGCTGTTTATCTGCTTGAACACCAAGCCAGTTTGCCTGCTCAGCGACTCCAGCACTTCGGCAACAGATAACTGCCCTCCGTTCACCTTAACTTTGGTGTCGTTGTTGACGATGTTCTTATCGTAAAAAAAGCGGAACTGCGTTTGCTTTTCGATAGTTGCAAACACACTTTTCAGGTTCGACCCGGTGCGGGGAACCTTAATACTGACCTCGTTAGTATTTTGCGACCTGCCTTCCTTCGCTACGAGCATAAAGGATGACAGGCAAACGAAGAAAATGGACAGCACGGTATTCAATGACATAAGAAATAACGTATGCTTTAAATTTTTCATAAATTAGAAATGTTTAATGAAAGAATATTTCGTTGAACTCCCAAGCGCCTGCAACGACCGACCAAAGTGTTTGCGGGCGCTCTCTTCCGACTTTCTAAAAGCCAGAATCGTGCATAGTAACTATGTGTAGTGATTTCGCATGTTAGATTAATTGGTTAAGATGTTATAATTAGTTAGTCCGTTCTATAAGCTCATTTACAGGAACCGCCACGGATCGTGACTTTGTTCCCTTCGATCTTATAAGTAATATTCAACGCAAAACGCATAGCCTCTAAAACATTCTTTAAAGTTTCCTGACGATACGATCCTACCATTCTGCAGTTTGCCAGCTTCTTACTGTCCATCAGGATCTTAACGCCATACCAGCGTTCCAATACCGGCTTCATTTCAAGCAGCGTTTTTCCGGTAAAAACAAGTTCCCCCTCTTGCCATCCCATATATTCTCCGGCAGGAACATCTTTACGGATATTGAAACCCTCTGTTCCTAAATAAGTCGCCTGCTGATCTTTTGTCAGGATAACCATACGCTGCGCCTTAGCTTTCCCATCTTCAAGCACATCAGCAGCGCTTTCAGCTACTGATACTTTTCCAGACCGTACCGAAACCTGCGCCGGACTGTCTCCGTAGGTTTTCACATTAAATGAAGTGCCGAGAACGACAGTATTCAACTTGCCCGAATGGATGATAAAAGGTTTCTCCGCATCATGAAAGACTTTGAAGAAAGCTTCGCCCTCGAGGGTCAGGACACGTTTTTCCCTGTTAAACTTTTGCGGGTATTTCAGGACACTACCTGCGTTTAGCCATACCTCCGTACCATCAGAAAGCTGAAGCTTGCGAACTCTTCCCATCGGCACTTCTACACGCACCAAACGTACTGGATCAACAATATCCCGTATCTCTCCTTTCTTACTGTAAAGCAACAAAGAAACGCTGATGAAGACCACTATTGCAGCAGCGACTTTCCACAAGCCCGTCCATGACCTTCTAATCGATACGACAGAAGGCACCAACGGCTGTGCCTCAGGTACTACTTTCTTAACATCAGCTGATTCCTCGTACAATGAAGGATCAGCTTCGATCGAGTCATAAAGGGATTGTTCAATCTCACCCGTTTTAATAAGGTGAAACAGAACCTCTATCTCCTCAACCGATGCCTGGTTGTTTTTATAGCGGTCGACAAGCTGTTTATAAAATTGAGTTTGGTCCATATCCGGTCTTCAATTGTAAAGACACGGGAGTATGCGGTGGAGGGTACCCCTTAATTGATTTTTATTTTAATTATTTGCAGACGCCGGTCGCAAGAGCAATAACAAGCGATAAAAGCATGTGTAAACCGTTTTGAATAGACAAGCGCAGGAGTTTCATTGACCTTACCATATGCTTTTTAACGGCATCCTTCGAAATACCGAGCATCTGAGATACTTCCTGATAACTCTTCTCTTCTTCCCTGCACAGACTGAATATCTTCTGGGTTTGGGCGGGCAACGTTTCAACGACTTTCTTCAAATGATCCAGGTATTCTACAGAAAGCAGATCATCTTCGATGGTACTGCGACTGGCGACTGCAGCAAGGACTATCTTTTCTTTTAAGCTTTCCTGTACAGATGCTTTCTTAAGTACATTGAAGGCAGCATTTCTAGCCACAATAAACAAGTAAGATTTTAAAGAGGAGATCTCAGGAAGACCGGCCCTTCCCTCCCATAAGCGAATAAAGATATCCTGCGTAACATCGTTGCTCAGATCCTGGCATTTTAGATACTTCATTACAAAGCGGTGTATAACCGTCCAATGCTCCTCATAAAATAAGGAAAAGGCAGCTTCGTCACCCTCCCTGATTCTTGATAGCAACGTATGGTCGTCCTGGAAATGCATAGTCCGTCAACTTAAGTATAGAGGTAAAAAGCAGATGTGGTCACAGTCCACCTGAAATCTATCAGCTTTTCAGGCTGGTTTAAATATGGTTAATTAAGTGAATATACGGGCTTGTTGCGAGAAGTCCAAAGCTCATTAAATAAAAGCGCATTTTCGATGTCAGTAGCATAATCCTGTTTGAGAAAGATCATCAAAAAAAGCCATTGTTTCTATGATGAGAACAATGGCTTTTTTAATTATCATTTCAGACGAGAAAGCGGAATCAGGCTGACGGCGGCACCACCCCCCGGAGCCAAATACAGCTTTAAGCTTGAAGATCGGGTTACAATTTTCTTGTCAATAATGTATGCCTCTGGATTTGTCTTCCAATCCGCATTTTCACCATCCCTGTAAATGGTGGCTGTGTATTTAACGCCCTTGTCAAGGAAAGTCAATGGAACATTTGATTGACGCTTGTTCTCGTCGGTAATAGCCCCCAGGAACCAGTTTGCTTTTCCCTTCTCTTTCCTGGCGATAGTTATATAATCACCAGGCTCTGCTTCCAGAATCATTGTATCGTCCCAGTCTGTACCCACATCCTTTATAAATTGGAAAGCATCCTGATGGGCTTCATAGTTTTCGGGGAGGTCAGCCGCCATTTGCAGGGGACTGTACATAGTAACATAAAGCGCTAATTGCTTTGCGAGTGTGGAATGCATCTGTCTCTCCGGTGCATCTTTCGCATAATTTCTCATCTTGAAAATTCCCGGAGTATAATCCATCGGACCACCCATTAACCTTGTAAACGGCAGGACGGTTTCATGGTCAGGAGCAGTGCCATCTGCAAATGCATTCCACTCATTACCTCTGCCTGCCTCATTGCTTATCCAGTTCGGATAGGTGCGGTGAAGACCAGTAGGGCGCACAGATTCATGCATGTTGACCATAACTTGATGCACGGCCGCTTTTTCAGCAACACGAACAAAATGATCGACCATCCATTGCCCATCATGATACTCTCCCCTGGGGGTAATAGGTCCAACATAGCCGGTTTTCAAGGATTTGAAACCGAAATTGTTCATAAATCTAAAAGCGGTATCCAGTTGTCGTTCATAATTTATAACGCTTCCCCCGGTTTCATTATGCATCATCATTTGTACATTCTTCTCTTCCGCATATTTGGTAATTTCCACAACATCATAGTCAGGATAGGGTGTCACGTAATCAAAGTTTTTTTCCTTCCAGTTGCCCGTCCACTCTTCCCAGCCAGTATTCCAACCTTCCACCAATAGTCCTTCTATTCCGTTCCTGGACGCAAAATCAATGTATCTCTTAATATTTGCGGTGTTTGCACCATGATTTCCCTGTTGAATAAGTGCGCCTGAAGTCGAAAGGGAGTCAATATTGAATGTATAATTCCAATTGCTCTTACCTGTTTGCATTTCCCACCATACTCCCATATACTTAAGCGGTTTAATCCATGACGTATTTTCAAGTTTTGACGGCTCATTGAGATTCAATATCATCTTTGACGCCAGAATTTCCGTAGCCTTATCACTAACAACAATCGTTCTCCAGGGTGTTTTCCCGGGAGAACGCACATATGCGGAATTACCTATGGCGTCGGGCACCAGATTAGCCAATAACCGTAAGCTGTCGCGATCAACACGCAATTGCATCGACGGATAGTTAACCAGCGCAGCTTCATGAATATTAATATACAGCCCTTCACTGGTCTTCAGCATTAATGGAGTTTGTACCGCATACTGATCAGGAATATTACTTTCCTTTCTTCCCACTGAGATCATTGGTTGTTTCCATGCATCCACTTCGCTAATCCTGGAAGTTGTATAGTGATACTCATTAGAATCATAGTCTCCGGGTATCCAGAAAGCTTTATGATCACCAGTAAGATTGAACTCGGTCAATTCTTTCGAAACAATAAAAAATTTGAGATTGGGTTGCAAAGGAAATTCATATCGAAATCCTAATCCCTCATTATACACTTTAAAAAACAAATCCAGCTTTCTATTAGGTCTGACAGCTTCTTCAAGAGATACTTTTACACTTTTATATTGATTTCGAATGGTTTTCACCTCCCCTAAAACAGGATTCCAGGTCTCGTCGGTTGATGACTCCTTAATGTCAGTTATCCTGAAATTTTTATCTAAGGATTGATTATCAGTCAATACTAATCCTAACCTTGATTCTTTAATTACGCTTTCACCTTTTCTCTTCAGCTTGTAAAAGGGAATTCCATCTTTAAGATAAAAGGACAGTTCAAGGTTGCCATCGGGAGATTTTACGTTAGTGGGAGTAATTTGTTCAGCAATAGCAGCAGACGTGAGTATCAGGAGTAAAAAAAGCAATATGAGGTTTCTCATTTTTAAAATTTAAATAAGGAAGAATAGGTTCACTAATTATTTTTAAGAACTAAGTATGAGAACGGCTCCAGCCCGATTTCGGTTCCCAGGCTAACTGCTGAGCCGGTTAAGCCGTCGGTCCACACCTTGCTTGCCACAGAGCTATCAAGCGGATAGTTGACTTTTTTATCCCGTACGTTAACTAATACAACCACTTGTTCAATACCTGATGTCTTTTTAAATGCGACTATATCGGCGTGATTTGTAAAATGGACTATAGAACCCGTTTTTATTGCATTGCTTCCCTTCCTGAAAGCAATTAGCTTTTTATACTCAGCTGTTATGTCCGGATTAATTTCCCAATCAATCGGTGTCCGGCTAAAAAACTCGAGTTTCGACGGATTCCCTACTTCCTGCCCATTATAAATCAGCGGCACACCTCCCATATATAGAGTCAGCGCAAAAGCGCCAAGGGAGCCCTTAGTACCTTTAAATGTTGCAAATGGCGCGTTGTCTACAGCATTATCATCATGATTGGATATAAATCTTAAAATATGAGACTGCTCCGGTACGTTGACATAATCGGCAGTATTGACGTTACTAAGTGTAGATGCCGACTGATTCTTATTGTAAACCGCCTTCATTGCGTTAAAAAAATCCCAGCCGAAAGTCAGGTTGAACCCTGCGAAAAAGTGATCCTTCCTCGTGCCTTCAGCAAACATAATCAGCTTACGGTCAGGAATTTTCTTTAGGGTGTCTATAGCTTCTTTCCAGAAGTCAGAAGGAACACCATCTGCGTAATCACAACGATAGCCATCGACATTTGCAGTTAAAATCCAATATTTCATAGCCTTGAGCATTTCTCTTCTCATCGAGGAGTTATTGAAGTTCAGGTCTGCTACATCAGCCCAGCCATTCGGACTAACGATATTCCCCGACGCATCAGTTGTATACCAGGCTTTATTCTGGATCCAGGGATTATCCCATGCGGTGTGGTTTCCTACCAAATCCATAATAACAGCTATGTTCCTGACATGAGCTTCTTTCACCAAGATACGAAGATCGTCCAGAGTGCCGTATTCTGGGCCGACTTCTTTGTAATTCTTAACAGCATAAGGTGAACCAATACCTTTTAATTCACCTCCGGGATGAATGGGCATAAGCCACATGACATTCACTCCCAAATCTTTTATGGAATCAAGCCTGCTTTGTACACCCTTCAGATTTCCCGACCCGCTAAATGCACGAAGGTTAATTTCATACATGATTATATCTTCCGTATTTGGCACATTTCGAAACGGAGAACCATACTGTTCGGGATCTTTCTCTGAAGTTTCTACTGGTGGCACTGCAGCATCACTAGTTCCACTCTTCTTACAACCATAATTTTGCAGAGTCAGTGCCACCAAAAGCAGAAGTACTCTTAGCGGAATTACAGATTTCCATTGCATTACCTGGGGATTCGGGTTATTACTAACTTTAAATGTCATAATGTATAATTGGGTAATTTTACTAAGGATTTTTTACTGCCGAATAGGTATACTTATTAGCATCATGCAGATCCAGCGTTATGGTATAATTGCCGTCGGAAGGGACGGTGATATTATTAATGCCCGACACACTTCCAAATACAGGATGATCTGCATAGGTCAACTTTCCATTCGGACCGATACCAAAATTAATTGCCCATGAATTATTGGCGCGGAATTTCCATGAACCGCCGGCAATCATGTTTGCGGTAACTGTCCACATCTGAGTAGCAGGATTATAAGTCATCGGTGTGCTGTTATCCCAGCCTCCCGGAGTTGCGTCTCCAATTATCCCCCAGGTAGTAGGAGATAGAGTGTATTGCATGGTATTCAGATCTGCCGTAAATTGATAATAACCATTTTCAGAGGCCATGAAGTTTGAACACGCACAGTTAGCCTCAATCAGGAGTCCGGCACCTCCATCCCCATAAGACGCCGAGTTCCAGTCTTTTAAGGTATAAAGCTTGAATTCCCTGCTACCACCCGGAATGTTGATATATCCTTCATATATACCCGGAGTTTTGAATGCCGAAATTCTAAACGCATTACCTATGTCCCACCCCTGAAAGTCTCCTGCAATATATAATGCGGGATGAACAACCTCCGGCACAACAGCCTGGTAAGGAGTGACAGTAAAAGCAACCGGATCCGATATAACGGTGTCTGTTCTAAAAGAGGCAACAATCCTTAATTCGATATTGGAAGGCGTACCAGCTGGTAACTTCATCTCATCTCTCAGCTTACTGTTTAAAGTATGAAAGTTAAACAGTAATGAATCTGAAGACGTGGATCCAAGGCTCACGGCCGAACCGAAGTTATTTCCTGCTTTATCTGCCTGAACAGCGTAGTTAACAACAGTTTGTACTCCATAATCAGCTTTCTTCCAACGGATCGGAAATAATTGAGCGCTATCTGCGGCAGTTAAAGTTACCGTCAAAGTAGTTTCGGGAATTAATATCTCAGGCGCGCCAGCATTGTTGCTGATCACTGCTTTAATATTATCTTTCTCGCAGGCGGAAAAGATGATAGAGACGATGACAAACAGTATGAATGACTTTTTCATAGTTTTCTTATTAATAGCCTGGGTTTTGAATCAGATTGTTGTTAATTAACAAGTCCGAAGCCGGGATTGGAAAAAGACTAAAACGCGCATCAGTCGCCACTCCATTCATTACGTTGCCCTTCCAATCCCATAGCAGATCAGCACCAGTAAACTTTCCAAACCGTATAAGGTCCGTTCTGCGATGCGCTTCCCAATAGAATTCTCTCCCGCGTTCGTTAAGTAGAAAATCAAGAGTTAATTCCGCGGAGGTGATATTGCCCGAAGCATTTCCATATGCTCTCTCCCGGAGAGCGTTTACTAACGTTAACGCTCTTGAAGCATCGCCTCCGGCACCTCCACGTATCGTGGCTTCAACATAGTTTAAGTAAACCTCGGCTAAACGCAACAATGGAAAGTCAGTATCTACAAAAGTCGTGTTTACACCCAGGGCACCGGTTGATGTGACGTTCTTAAACTTGGCACACAGATAGCCTTCCGTAAAGACTGTCGGATGGGTAATGGTCAGCGTTTGGCCATCAGTATAGAAAAGTGCTCTTTTATCCGTATTGCCCGAAGGATCATCAAAGGCTCTCGTGACAAAAGAAGTGGTCATCCTGTTACCTGCCCATCCCCCTCCGGCACCTATTCCGAAAACATTTGCAGCATCTTGAGAGCCTCCAACCGCAGCATGAATAACAAAGGTCATGTCTCCGTAACTTCTGGAATTAGCACCATCCGATGCGATTGGCATAATAATTTCCTGCCGGTAAAGATGATTGTCGGCCAGAAAAAGGTGTGCATAGTTTACATGTAGTGAAAACCTATTTGAATTAATTACTTCATTAGCATAAGTGATGCAATCGTTATATCTTGCCTGTCCGGTATATACCTCTGCGTTAAGATATAATCTGCTTAGTAAGGCCCATGCCGCTGCCCGGTCGGCACGCCCGTATTCGTTCACTCCCGGTTCAGACAGTGCAGGTAAAATATCCTTCAATTCACTTTCTACATAGTTAAATAAGTCGGCTCGTTTAATCTGTTGAGGTGAAAAGGCTCCGGGTTTGTCTGCTTCGGTTACAAACGGAACATTGCCGAAGAGGTCCATTGCGCAGAGATAATAGTAGGCTCTTAAGAACCTCGCTTCTGCCAGATAACCGTTTACATCTGTTTTCAAGGCTTCATCCAGTGTGCCCACTTTTTCATTGACAGATCGGATATACTCATTGCAATAACTGATATTAATGAACAAACGCTGGTATAACAACTTGACATAAGAGTTCTGATCAGACCATAAATGGCCGTGGTATTCAACGAGCCCGCCATCGCCCCAGGCATTAATTGCCTCATCCGTAGTCACTTCCTGCGCGGCCCAATAACCTCTCAGGAAACCTGTGGTGCCTTCGTCCGGAGCTGAAATTTCCGGTAAACCTGCTTCTCCCCGCTGACCTGTAAGCGAAAGCGTTGCATAAAGTTTTGCCAAAAACTGTTTGTAAGCTTCAGGATTATCCAAGACCGATGCGGATGTGATGATATTAGGATCTTCCGGCTTTATATCAAGATCTTTTAAGCATGATGAGGCAAATACTCCTGTAAGTAATATGGTAATTAAGAATAATCTATGCTGTTTCATGTTTTTGTGTTGTTAGTTTAAAAAGTACAGTTAAGACCCATTTGATACACTCTTGAACGGGGAAAGAAATTGTTATCTAAACCACCGCTGATTTCAGGATCGAGGCCGCTGTACTTCGTGATAACAAATACATTTTGCACGCCTGCATTAATGCGTAGCTTGAGCCGGTTATTCAGAGAGGTTGGAAAGGTGTAGCCAAGATTAATGTTGTCCATGCGGAAAAATGAAGCATTTTCTATATAATAATCGGACAGATTAGTCTCCAGAGCGGTAGTAAACTTAGTGTCCTCTGCCGCTTTTGTCTGATTAGCCAGGTATCCTAAGGATGAATATAGCCCCCGATAAGTACTGCCAGAAGCTACATTGTTGTAATTGTAATTACCCAGGTTTAATCTTCCTGAAAAACTCAGATCCCAGTGTTTAACAACCAGGCTGGAGTTTATACCCATCTGCACAGTCGGGTCCGGTTTTTTGTATAAATACAGGTCACTGCTGTTGATCGTATTATCACCGTTACGGTCAACAAATGCACTTTCGATAGGATTACCTTCAATATCATATATCTGTTGGTAAACAAAGAAGGAATTAATTGATGACCCTACTTTCTGAGCTTGTATGGTATTGAATGTGCCGGCGATGCCACCAACCTGAATGATGTTGTTTGGATCGTCATTCAGCGATAACCGTGTTATTTTATTTTTGTTATAGCTGATATTATAACCTATGCGCCAGTTGATATTATTTTTTCGGATCACAGCTGCATTCAAACTAAACTCTGCTCCCTGGTTTTCCATATTGCCGACGTTGGTTAATACCGTGGCTGAAAAGTTTGTACCCGCTGCCGCCGGTACTATACTTAGCAAATCTTTAGTCTTGCGCGAATAAACATCCAACGAACCAGTAATTCTGTTATTAAGGATGCCATAATCAAGGCCGATATTAAGCGTTGTGGTTGACTCCCATTTGATATTAGCGTCGTATCCATCCGGGCGAATGGTATTATAGAAATTGTCCCCCAGCTGGTATCGGGAGGTTTGATCTCCTATAGTATATTTAGCCAGATATGGATAGTTGTTTCCGTTATTCAGATCCTGCTGGCCGGTTGTTCCATAGCCTAAGCGCAGGCGCAAATCAGAGAAAAACACCTTGTCTTTAAGAAAATTCTCCTCTTTCATTTTCCAGGTGAAGGCTGCGGCCGGGAAAAGTCCCCATCGTTTGTCAGACGCGAATCTTGAGGTAGCATCTTCCCTCAAGGTAAACGTGAGCATATACTTACTGTTAAAGGTGTAGTTCAGCCTGCCAAAGAAAGACAGCAGGTAATATTCAGTGATATATTTATTTGGCGGCTGGATCGACGTCATCCCTTCATCTGAAGATGTGCTGTTACCTTCGCGATGGAAATGAGCCCAGGAATGACCTACAGTCAGATCAACAGCGCTTTTTGCCGAAGGTATCTCCTTCTTGTAATTCAGATAAAAGTCGATTAATTGATTTTTTCTTGTTTCATCATAGTTATTGATACGTCCCCCGGCAATTACCGGGATATATACCCACTGTGTGCTGTCCCGAACATTATTATGCCCTTTAGATTCTGCATAGTCATATCCCAAATTCAGATTGGCGTGCAGATCAGGCAGGAAAGGCATTTTGTAATCGAGCTGAACATTACCGATACTGCGTTTAATGACAGATGTATTATCAGTCATATCCAGTTGGGCTACTGGGTTGGCTGGTGCCAGAGTTACCGCCGGACCATTAATTTCCCGATCTGATGTCCACGTTGTATATCCTCTCCAACGTGTATTGCCATTGTAAACCGGCTTGGTAGGATCGTAATTCACAGCGTTGCCAATAGCACCTTGTTCAGCGAAATTGTTTGTATTATACAGGCCCTTAACGTTGATATGTACCTTCAGATGATCTTTAAGAAAGCTTGGGTCGAGATTTAGTGCCAAAGTGGTCCTGCTGAAATTATAGGTTTTCAGCACGCCATCGGAGTTATTATATCCCAAAGATAACCGATACGGCAAATTTCTTGCTGTACCAGAAAAGCTCAGGTTATGATCCTGCGCCAAAGCATCCTGATATATTTCCTTCTGCCAATTGGTATTGGCTGTTCCCAGCAAGGATGTCGCAGCATCATTACCTGCATAGACTCTATTCACTACATCTCTGAACTCATCTCCGCTGTAATTATCGACGTATTTAGGCAGCACCGAAAGAGAGCCCGTTGCATTATAGCTCAACCTGTTTTCTTGTGTTCCGCGTTTAGTTGTTATTAACATAACACCGTTTGATGCCCGGGCACCGTATATGGCTGTTGCAGAAGCATCCTTGAGGACGGTAATGCTTTCAACATCATCCGGGTTTATGGTAGCTAAGACGTTGGCTGAGCCACCCATTGTTGTGTTATCAATTGGTACATTATCTACCACGATGAGAGGATCATTGCTGGCATTTAAAGACGCTCCTCCCCGTACGCGGATGGTCGACGTATTTCCGGGCGCCCCACTATTGGACGTGATGACCACTCCTGGAATTTTACCCGCTACAGCATCCTGAATAGAATTGACTGCGCCTCTGTTGAAATCCTTGGCCGAAACAACACTTATCGCCCCTGTTGCATCGCTCTTTTTGACTGTACCGTATCCTACAACTACGACCTCTCCAAGTGATGTGGCCGATGGCTGCAATTTAAAATTGATTGTCGGTCCGTTTATTTGCTTCTCTGCGTTGAGAAAGCCTATAAAGGACACGACAACAGTCCGGGCACCGGAGGGTATGCCGGATAGCGAATAGTGCCCTTGTAAATCGGTCACAGTTCCAATAGATGTGCCCTTTACTACAACAGACGCTCCTGGAACAGGTTCATCGTTTTCATCGGTGACAGTCCCGCTTACTCGTCCGCTTTGGGCAAATAGCGTAACAGATAAAAAAAACGAACATACCAGAAACCCATACTTAAGAAAATAAAGATTTTTCATTCGATATTGATTTATAAAGATTAGTTAGAGTGACAGTGGACGTCGGCCATTGCACAATACAAAGGAATCGTCAAAACGCCGCTTTTCCAACCTTTACAGGGGGATGTATAGATTCCAAAGAGGTTAAAACAATCCTACAGTTCTGTAAATCAACAATTTACCCATATCAATACAAAGCTGAAATATCAATTTATTTAGGTCTCAATTTTTTAAGAAGAGCGAAGATCACCGAAATAAGCAGATCAATCCGCCTTTATTTCCATTATCTTTTCTTCGAACTCGTCATTGGGGATATATGATTTATTCTTGATACGAGTTTTATAAGCATATATGGTATTAACTGAGAAATTCAGGATCTTGGCAATTCTGTCACTATCATGAATACCTAAACGGATCAAAGCAAAGATCCGTAGCTCTGTATTTAACAGCTTACCATCAGGTAGAATAACCCGGTCCTTTTCCTCGAAAAGTGCGTTAAATTCCTTTAAAAAGTTTGGGAAAAGCTTAATAAAGACTCTATCAAAGCTAAGCGACAAATCTTCACGTTCTTTTTTAAGGTCAATCTTATTTATGATCTGTTTGATGTCATCATATCTTTCCTGAGTCAACCTCTGGGAAACCGATTTCTTAAAGCGCTCTATTTTGTCGATATATTCTGAGTTGATGTTAAAATAGTAACCGATATATTCATCTTTGATCCTGTTTGCCTCTCTTATCGCTTTGTTAACCTCGGTTAGTTCCAGGTTAGTTTGTTGCAAGGTTATATTTGCTTTGGAAACGAGGGATTGCGCTACCTGGAGCTTCTTGTTCTGCTTGACTATCAGAACAATAAACCCCACAATAACCAAAATCAGCACGGTAACAATAGCAGCATACGTAAATATGAGATTTTTTTGCTTTTCAACCAGGAGTAGTTGCTTACCCTCAATTATAGGTAAAAGGTTGCCCACTTCAAACTGACGGTGCCGGGCGCCATAATATTCAGCATCGGCCATAGCCACCCTTATATATTTGTAAGCCTTTTCATTTTCACCGGATTTAAATAGGGTATCAGCAAGTCTGAACATAGCTACATTTTCTTTAGTTGAGGATTTGATATCAGCTATTGCTGCTTCTACTAACATTAGCATCGCCTGATCTTTTTGGTTTTTCCGCATATACAGATAACTCAAAGTGCTTGCAATAACAGCGTACTGGTGTTTGGAAATCTCAGGAAGGTTAATAATTTTCAAATAATCATGCAATGCGCTGTCCATATTACCACTCCGCAAGCTTCTCAGCCCGGAAATAAAATAATAAGTATATGAGTTTGGCGGCGCCAGGGCAATAGCCGAATCGGCCAATTGATTTCCTAAATTGGTGTATTCGACGCAATAAGCATTATTTTTAACAAAATCGCACAGGTCGTAATAGTACCGTGCCTTTAGAGTCAAAAATTCAACCTTATCTTTATCGTCTAATTTTCCTATATCTATATCTTCAAACTCATCGTAGCTTTCCTTAAACATTCCGGAAGATAAAAGTATAAAAGCCATATTAACTTTTGCGTGGCCGATCCTGGCTGGGTCTTTTAACAGTTCCGCAGTGTTCTTTATTCGCCCTGCATAAGTTAGTGCCGAATCAAAATTCAAGGTTTTATATTCTTCAAATATCTTCAGATACCGGTTATAGACCTGTAGCGGATTGTCACCCGAATTACTCAAACTATTCTTTAACTGCTCTATCCTATTAAGCTTTTGTTGAGTATAAACTTCTTTTTTTGTCAAGGTGGTTTCCAGCTCCCTGAGAAGAGTATCAGTAGATGGAAAAACTGGGACCGCAATAAATAACAGAATAAGAGATAGTACAAATTTCTTCATTATTGAATCAAAATGGGGTTCTGGGTAATTGGTATGAGGGCGTCTGTTTCGATATTAAATCACTCCTGCCACGTTTAGATTCAAAGACGTAAATCTTCAATTCAAAAGCAGTAATAAAGATATGATTCAACGGGTGTCATTTATGCATTAGGCGGCGCAATAATTGGTACCATTAGTGGCCTTAATATACACATTCCCCTGGAACTGTCAAAATCGAACAATAAGCGTATCCTCTTTCCAACTAAATCCGCTCCCTTTAACATACGGCCCGATCGTTTGCTCTTTACAAACAAAACGTCAGTTTCGTTATCTTGATATTCAAGGTCTCCGATACAATCAATGATGTGGTTGACTTCCTCTAACTTTTACTGGGAAGACTCGGCCGAATTTACGCCTGGTATATGTATTATTGTTTTTAGGTACTCATAGCCATTCAATCGATCGTAATAGTTGTAGGTAACGATTGTAAATTTTGCTTCGTCTTCAGGCAATAATACAGGTACACTACCTGGCTTCGTAAGTTTTCGACTGCGCTTCACGCATTTCAAAAGCATTTACGGATTTACTAGCTCCGTCTGAGCATAATCTACATTTACTAAATTTATCGGTTTCATATATTCTTGAGACATACAAAACACTGTAAATAATTTATAAAAAACTTCGTATTAACCTGATTTATACCTAGCTTTGCAACAGCTCAGTAACCATACTTTCGTTAGTAGTAAGTGTTAAAGGAGTAAAAAAAACCGTTTAGTTCCGCTAAGCGGTTTTGGCTTTTACATAGACCTGATATTCTTTGAGTAACTTTCGTATGGTATGATCTTGATCAACTGGATAAGCCGTCCAAAACAATAAAACCTCTTTCCGCAGAGTTAGTACAACCAAATAGCTTTCCGCCTCATTGAATAATAAAATACGTTGATCATTTCCCCGCTGATTTTCCCAAATCAATATTTCTGGGTGAATCTCATTGTCGATTATAAAGCGGGGATATCGAATTCGTTCCATCCTTGCTATATCAGGGATTCTTTCACTTTCGATATCGCCCTCATGCGTAATATGATAAAACGTTCGATGCATACCATCAACCTCAGGAAATTTCCGGGCAATAATTTTTACGCCCCGATATACTGCTTGTTTATTGATAAAGCTTTGATAAAACACAGTGTATACGGCTTTCATGAAGGCATCGAAATTCCCGCTGTAATCATTTAAAAGAAGTAACTGGGGGAAAACCAAAGACTCATTATTGCTCATAAACGAAATGCGGCTGTTGAGGTTCCCAAATGAAGACATTGAATTTACGTTCCCTTAACAACGTCGATTTCGTAAGCGAATATCTTGAACGATGCCTGATCAGCGAAACTAATTCGTTTTTGCCTTTGTTAGTGTCTAATCCTCTATTAATGTAAGCAGTTGCCCCGACGAGCAAATCGGCCAATTGCAATATCTCTACTTCATGCGATCTAACCTGTTGTACTTTTCTGATTATTTCTTTTGAATAATCATATTTATCATTACGAAGAATCTGTTCCAATTTATGTACTTTTTCCCGACTTCTTGTATCCTTGATGTCTATATAAATATGATGTGAAAACTCGGGATTCAGAATGGCTTTTAACATACCGAAATACATTTTATAATAAAATGTATCATGTGTATGTTGATACGCTTTATAATCAATCTTAGATTTGTCAGAAACAACAAGGACACGAAACTGCAGATCGTCATCATCGAAAAAATAATTGATGACATCCTTGAAATATTCTAACTTGCCTACCGATACCTTATTCCACTTTAGTTCGTAATAAGCACGATTATCTCTCTCGTTCTTCTTGTTTTTGGGGATGAGCCTATGTTTTAATTTCAGGCTATATAATCGTTCTAAAATCTCATCTTTTTTTTCAATCGGACAATATACAGCACCAAGCACCATAACGGACTGTCCGTCGTTTTCTAAATGACAGCTTTCATCGCAATATATATTAATCGTTCGTCTCATCTTATTTCTTTTTCCTGGCTTTCATTTCTTTCGCAAATAGCGTATCCCTTCTGCCCATCTCATAATATAGTTTTTTTAACAGATATTCCAATCGCTCTTCGATGGCTGCCTTACGCAACCCAAATTTTAGCCCTAAGTCGTAAACAGCTTACCCAAAATATAGATTTCAGTTGAACATGCTAAAAACAGACCCTCTTACCCTTCACAACTTCTGGATGGTCATCCTGACCAGGCTGTCGCGGAACATTCCGGTTCTGCCGCATCTTTTCGGCTAATAGTTTAGCCGTTCCTGCCCTTGCCTTCTGCTCAATGCGTTTCTGAAGACCTGCCAGCAGCCTGTTTCCTGCATAATCTACAATGGCCTGGCCCGGCCGCTCTTCTGCGGGACCTGTTGTGCCCTTTTCCAGCGGAATAATTCCCGGTTCCTGCCAGGCGGCAACGAGAGCTGAGGGACTAAAAGCCTTACTGTTGAGCAGTACGAAACCTTCATCCAGCGCATGGCAGCCGTATAAGGAAAGCGACATGCTCAACAGCAGCATACAACCTTGTGGAATATCACCGTCTAATCTGAGCTCCTGTGCCCCGGCATTCCGGTGCAAAAGGTATTCCAGCTCCTGACTATCAATAAATTCATAGTAGCTCTCCCGGAAGTTGAAAGCCACTAAAAGGAATCGTACCCTCATTTTATACCCTTTGTACATTAGCTCCCTGGGAAGCTTCAGGTCGGTTTTTATATTCAAAGCAGGCATCTGCACCACTACTGCCCCGCTGTCATCCCGCGAGATCTGCGGCTGCACCGGCAACACGTCTTTCAAGAGGCTGTTCTTGTTGAACTCCGTACCCAAAAGGCAGCTCAGATCCCCGTCATGCAGATCCCGCTGACCGCGGATGGTGCCTGCAGCACTCCTCACACTCCGGCCCACAGCAGATGTCATGCGACCTACTGCACGGCCGTCGTAGTAGCGATAAGCAGGCTCAAAGGCATGACGGATAATGGCAGCCGAAGAGTTGATCAGTCCGAACTCCGCAGCACTGGCGATGCTGGCTGCGGTTTGCTTGTATTTGCCGGGTTTGGACTGGACGATGTTCTTGCCCCGGCTATGGCGAAAAACGCTTGGTCCTACTGCTCCTCTGATAATGCCTTTGTTATCGATAATTGCCATGATAAGTACTGATATTTTCTGTTAATTGTACAGCCTCCGGAAGCCAAATCTAAGTGGCTGCAAAGAAAAAACAAAGAAATAATCAACTTATTTTCAGCGTTATAACACCAATATAGTTCTTGATATCACTAAGGACGTTTTTGACAAAATGTGCTGAAAATCCCAACGATCCGAAAAATACAAGTAGGAAAACAAGGTGATACTTCCTCCAGCCCCACTCTGATCCGATTCAGACCCAAGAGCCTGCGAAGGCTTGAATAACCAAAAGCCAGTAGTTAGTAAGTCCATGTTTTTCATCACAAAACATGGACTTACTACGGGGTCAAGAAGCCGTAGGTATAGCATAAAACAGAAGAGGGTAGCACTCAAACTAGTCCGAACATAAGAGGGTTCCCCCTTATGTTCTGCTACTTTACCAAAAATTCCTTCTTCAAGCGGATATCTTCGGAAGAGCTACCCATCATTACCACAAATTTTCCTGGCTCAACCGTCCAGTTCATATTTTTATCCAATATTGCGAGGTCATCGGGCTGCAACATAAATTTCAGAGTCTTTTTCTCACCAGGATTCAGCGTCACTCTTTCGAAACCGCGAAGGACAGATTCATAAGTCGTCACACTGCTAACCAGATCCTTCAAATACAACTGCACAACTTCATCTCCTTTACGCTTGCCTGTGTTCTCAATATCGACGAAAACGTTCACCAGATCCTGCGAGTTCAGCTTATCGGGAGATACAACCAGGTTACTATACGCAAATGTGGTATAACTTAGCCCGAAGCCAAAGGGATACAATGCTCCATTTACCCGCGTTTTCCCATATCCGTTCGGACCACTTGAAGGCTGATTTGCATGAGATCCGGGTTTGAACGGAAAGTTCAGCTGGATCTGACCTGTAGACTTAGGGAATGTTGTTGTCAGCTTACCACCAGGATTATAGTCTCCAAAAAGTGTTTCTGCTATCACCTTTCCTGCCTGAGGACCGGGGAACCACGCTTCCAGAATAGCAGGAATATAGCGGTCTTCCCAATTGATAGTCAGAGGCTGCCCGTTGATCATAACCATTACGACCGGCTTGCCAGTAGCATGCAGCGCCTGCAACAGCTGCAATTGTCTACCCGGAAGGTTTAGTCCGGATCTCGACATACTTTCACCAACCCTTTTATCATCCTCGCCTACAACGGCTATCACAATATCGGCCGTCCTAGCCTGATCGACTGCTGCCTGGATAGAGGCCTTTTCTTCTGCGGTAAGCTCCGTAGGAATGATCTCGCTTTCCGGCCAGGTAGCATCGATGATATCACAACCTTTTGAATAGCTCACCTTCACGTTGCTTCCTACGTAGGACCTTATCCCGTCTAGAACAGAAGTTACAGGATTGTTGGAAGGTCCGTAGCGACTTACAGCATAGGATTCATCCGTAGCAAGGGGACCGGTAACCAGGATATTTTTGAGCTTTTCCTTATTCAAAGGAAGGAGGTCCGCTTCATTCTTAAGCAGTACCATAGATTCAAGGCTCATCTGGTGTGAAAATGCTTCGTCCTGGCTGGTATGAACCAGTTTATCAGCAGCGGACGGGTCTTTCACGTAGGGCTGATCAAAGAGCCCAAGCCTGAATTTAACCCTCAGAACATCTGCAACACGCTCATCCAGGGTTTTCATAGATACTTTACCTTCTCTTACAAGTTCCCGTAGAGGCAGAATATAGTCTTCCGGTTTGGTAAAGTGGGTCCTGACATTCAATCCTGCTTCTACAACCTGCCTGACTGCCTCCTTGTAATCAGCCGCAACGCGGTGCTTGGTAAATACATATTCAACAGCTTCACTGTCGGATACAATATAGCCGTTGAACCCAAACTGATGGCGCAGAAGATCTGTCAGAAAATAGTGGCTTGCTGTAACCGGCACGCCATCCCAGTCGTTATAACTGCTCATCACACCCATAGGAGCTGCCTCCTGCACCACCCGGCGAAAAGGATAAAGGTACATCTGATGCATCTCCCTCGGGGCAACATGCGGATCGGTTCGTGCGTCGCCATCCCTGCCACCTTTTGGGATGCTGTAAACTGCGTAATGTTTCAGGGTGGCAGCTACTCCCTGCTCCTGAATGCCAAGTACCATCTGTTTGCCCAGTTCGGCAATGTGGAAAGGATCTTCTCCATAACACTCGACAACACGTCCCCATCGCTGATCTCTCGCTACGTCGAGGATGGGTGCGTAGATATTGGTGTAGCCAAGTGCCTTAGCCTCCCGTCCGGCAATTTCTCCTGCATGTCTTACAAGAGCTTTATTCCAGGTACTACCTATGTTTATAGGTGAAGGGAACGGTGTAGCGCGGTCATGGCATAAACCATGAATAGCCTCATTGGTGAAGTCTACCGGAATACCCAGGCGTGTTTCTTCGATAAACCATTTTTGTACCTGATTAATTCCCAGGGCATGATTTTTAAAAGGATATGAATATTTAGTTTGTGCCTCGGGATGATTTCTGAGACCATTCAGATGTTCGTCGATATTGGCTATCCCATCTTTCCAGATTTCGTTTTTCCATTGAGCCGTTGGCATTTCGTCCTTGAGAACCCTCCCATACCCGTAGAGTGTTGCTGTCTGGCATGTCTTCTCTTCTAGGTTCATCAGGGAAATCAGGTCAGAAACGCGCTTTTCCAGAGGCTGCTGCGGATCCTCGAATATGTCTTTCTTCCCATTTTTGTTGAAATCGATCCAACCTTTTTTGTAGATCCCGTTATTCTGTGAGAAACTGCAAAGGGGAAATGCAAAGAACAAGGAAGCGGCTAATAAATATGATTTGTTCATGCGTGTGTACGGTGTTTATCTAAGTGTAATGGTTGTTTGCAATCGTATGTCGTCAGAGGCACTGCCGATCATCAATTTAAATCTTCCTGGTTCTGCAATCCAGTTGAGGTCACTGTCGTAGAAAGATAACATTTCTTTGTCTACAGAGAACTTCACTTCTTTGGACTCACCGGGTTTCAATGATAACTTCTGAAAGCCTTTTAGTTGTTTCAAAGGTCTGGCTACAGAAGCTACTTCGTCGTGAATATAGAGCTGAGCTACTTCTTCACCCGTGACCTTACCTGTATTCGTCAGACGGAAACTAAGGGTCGCTTCCCCATTCTGATTGATGAAAGTGCTGTCAAGCTTCAGATCTGAGTAGCTGAAGCTTGTGTAGCTGAGTCCATAACCAAAGGCAAACATCGGACTATTAGGAGAATCTATATACATCGATTTATAGCGTGTATTAGCCGGATCCTTTACGGGTCTTCCGGTATTATATACGTCGTAGGACAACGGAATTTGTCCTACTGATCTCGGAAAGCTGACGGGGAGTTTTGCTGAGGGATTGTAAGCACCGAAGAGTATGTCTGCGATAGCATTTCCTCCTTCAGAGCCCGGCCACCAGGCATAAAGAATGGCGGAGGCTTGCGCAGCTATCTTATCAAATGTAAGAGGGCGCCCGGCCATGAGCACAACAATTACGGGCTTACCCGTCGCTTTGACGGCTTCAAACAATTCTTCCTGCCTTCCGGGAATGCGTATATCAGCTCTTGATTTGGCTTCACCACTCATATCCCATGTCTCACCAAGTGCCATGATTACCACGTCAGCTTTCCTGGCCGCATCTACTGCAGGAGCAAAACCGTTCCCGGAAGAGGATGAAACTTCAGTTCCCTTCTCATAGATCAGGTTTGTTTTTCCGGGGATCTGTTTGCGAACGCCCTCCATCAGGCTTACCACATTGACTGAATCTGACTCAACGATCCAACTGCCTTCAAGGTCACGTTTCGCTTGGACAAGCGGGCCGATCAGTGCGATGTTTCTGATGTCTTTTTTTAAGGGGAGAACATTTTGGTCATTTTTTAAGAGGACAATTGATTTCTGCGCCAACTGACGGGCGGCGACTCGATGAGCGGGATCTCTGAATACTTTCTTCTCCCTTTTGAAGTCTGAGAACCTGTAGGGATCTTCGAACAAACCCAATTCAAACTTTTTGTACAGGATCCTTCTGACTGCATCATCGACCCATTTCAGACTGACTTTCCCCTGGTTCACAAGCTTTGCCAGATTTTCGATATAAGCCCGACTTTCCATATCCATATCTGAGCCTGCTGTTATCGCTTTTGCGGCAGCGTCGGCCCCGTCAACTGCATAGCCCCATGGGATCATTTCTCCTATTGATCCCCAGTCGCTTACCATGAAGCCTCTAAAGTTCCACTTGCCTTTGAGAATGTCCCTTTGCAGATAAGCATTTCCGGTTGCTGGTACCCCGTTAAGCGTATTGAAGGAATTCATGAAGGTGGCGACGCCGGCATCGACGGAAGCTTTAAAAGGCGGCAGATAGGTCTCCCATAGTTGCTGCTTACTCATGTCGACAGCATTGTAGTCGCGACCTGCAATTGAGGCACCATATCCGGCAAAATGCTTGGCACAAGCCATGATCGACTCCACACTTCCCAGCTGCTCACCCTGAAAGCCTTTTATACGTGCTTTCGCGATGAGGCTTCCCAGATAAGCGTCCTCTCCCGCTCCTTCCATCACTCTACCCCATCGTGGATCTCTGGCCACGTCGACCATTGGCGCGAAAGTCCAATGGATGCCGGCCGCAGCGGCTTCTTTTGCCGCTATCTGTGCGGATAGGCGCATGGCGTTCAGGTCCCAGGATGCTGCTTCTCCCAAAGGAATGGGAAACACGGTTTTGTAACCGTGTATCACATCCAGACTAAAGAGCAGCGGAATTCTAAGGCGCGACTCTAATGCGACTTTTTGGATTTCCCTGGTATCTTTTACACCGCGGACGTTAAGCATAGAGCCGACTCGTCCGTTTCTGATATCCTGAAGAAGATCTGTCTTCTTTTCGCTGACAGGCCCGGTAACTTCCCGTCCTGAATACTGATTCAACTGACCAACCTTCTCTTCAAGAGTCATTAACTTCATCAGGGAATCCACACGTCTGTCGATCTTCCTGTCCTGGGCGGAGCTTGTAAAACTGCCCGATAAGGCTACCAAAACGGCTGCCTGGACTAAGCGCGATCGCTGAAATACTTTAGTGCTTTTGAACTTCATTGCTTTTATTTAACACCATCAAGAATACCCTGATAGGCTGGTTTCCTTTCATAGTTAGCATCAAACGGGAGTGGCCAGTCCGGACGATTGTATTGCCCCGGGATCCAGGAGTCCGCATCTGATACGTTCCAGGTTGTTATGCCGAATTGCTGCGCTTTGGGTATCGCGTTGTATGCTTTGACAATGTTCTTATATTTAAGTGCTTGCTGATTTGCCAGGGCATCTGTCCAAACCATGTTCTTATCATTGTCGGGATTGACAGCAATATCTAATTCGGAGATATGCACGAGTAAACCCGTTGCTGCTGCTGTTTCTATGGCCTTCGCCAGATCCGCATCCGGGCGGTTCACCCGGGTATGCATCTGCATGCCGATACCATGAATGGGTATCCCCCGGTTTTTCAAGCCGGTGACGAGATTCAGAATGGCGGTCCGCTTCGTAGGTCCATACTCATGACCATAGTCATTGTAGAAAAGAAGGGCTTCAGGATCTGCTTCATGTGCGTATTGGAAACACCGGGCGATATAATCTTCTCCTAGCTTTTGTACCCAGATGCTGTTTCGCAGCGTTCCGTTCTCTTCAAAAGCCTCATTCACGACATCCCAGGAGGCGACTTTTCCCTTGTAGCGTGATACGATCGTCTGGATGTGCGTCTTCAGCAATGCTTCCCAGGCTGTAGAGTCACCCTGAAAACTCGTTACCCATCCCGGGGGATTCTTATACCAGTTCAGCGTATGACCATGCAGACGCTTACCGTTTTGTACTGCAAAGTCTACCTGGAAGTCGGCATCTGTCCAGTTATACGTGTCCATGGAAGGATGAATGAAGGACATCTTCATAGCGTTCTCCGTTGTGATGCTGTTGAACTCCTTTGTTACAACATCTTTGTATGCTGCCTTCGATTTCATCAGTCCCGCACTGATTGCCGCGCCGAACTTAAATGGTAAATTTTTCTGCAGGCTCACTTCCTCCGCAGGTGGTTCTTCGATTACAGGTTTTACATCAAGGTCCTTACTTCCCTGGCATCCGATGGAGAAAGCAAGGAGTAAAACGGTGCATGCTATGTTTGCGTTGATTCTTAAGTTCATCATGAGGTTAGTTTATTTATATTGTTCCTTCTTCTTGTCATAGAAGCTCTTAAGCGTATAGAAAGCCTTCTTTTTGTTACCCGTTTCGGATATCAGGCCCTTTCTGTTCCAGAAGTTCTGGTATATCGGATGCTGCCTGCGGGGAGACCGGAAATCTGCCAGTATCCAGGGAGTCATTCCACGCAAACCCTTGATCGTGCTAAGCATGGAAATTTGACTCTCATACAAAGCTTCCTGATACTCTTCAGAAAACTTCGTCTTATCGTCGGCGTGGAAGCCTTCGAGTGCGTCAGCGCCGAACTCGGAGATTACTACCGGCTTGGAATACTTGATGTTAAAATGATATTTGCCGATCTCATCCGGAGTACCACCCCAGTACCAGCCTGCATACTCATTGAAACTCACCAGATCGATTTTTTCACCGAGAGGGTCATCGACAATGACTTCTGTTCCGTTCCTATGTACTTCGAGTGCGGCAGCGATCAGGCGTGTGTTGTCGAGACTTCGTGCGTGGCTGATGAGATTACCCATGAACACATGCCGTTTTTCGCTCAGAGGAGTTTCGTTTCCAACTGACCAGATAATGACGCTGGATCGATTTTTATCTCTGTTTATCAAGTCGGTAAGCTGTTGCTTCGCATTAGCATAGGTGTCAGGATTCTCCCATGAGATCGTCCAGTAAACAGGAACTTCCGCCCATACCATCAACCCCATTTCATCAGCCAGCCGCACCATATCTTCGCTATGAGGATAGTGAGCCAGGCGCACATAATTGCAACCAAGTTCCTTCACCCACTGCAGCATCATCCGCATGTCGCCTTCTGATCTGAGGCGACCGGCAAGTAAGGGGTTCTCGTCGTGGATAGATATACCGCGAAGAAAGATTGATTTGCCGTTCAGGAGAATATCCTGTCCTTTTGTTTCGATGGACTTAAAACCGATGCGATCCTGAACGATGTCGGCAGACGAACTGATCGTTACTGCATAGAGTTTAGGATTTTCAGGTGACCAATAGCTGATCTTCCTTGCGGGGATCCGGATCTGCACTTTACCATTCGCGTCAGTCTTTACCTGCTGGCTTATTTCAAGCTCCGGGATCTGGACTTTGACATCTTCAGTCGATGTGTTCCCCGCTAACTGTATATAGCCTTCAACAGTACTCCGGTCAGACGCACTGAGCTGGATCTTGTAATCAGCGATATAAGACAGAGGCGTTTCTGTTATAAACACGTCCCTTGTAATACCTCCGTAGTTCCACCAGTCGGTATTGATGGTTGGTATCTCATCTTGTTTACGGGTGTTATCAACCTTAACTACGATGGAATTTTCTCCGTTAATAAGCTGTTTGTTAATCTCGAACTGAAAGGGAGTAAAACCGCCTTTATGTACGCCCAGCTTTTTACCATTGAGGTAAACATGTGCCTCGTAGTTAACAGCACCGAAATACAGAAAGTACTTTTTTTCCTTATCAGGCGACATTTTGAACTTCTTCCTGTACCAAACCGTACCTTCATAGAGTTCCAGTTTTTCAACCTGGGAATTCCAGTCGCCCGGCACATTGAGAGCAGGAGAGTAATCGAAGTTGTATTCAATAAGCTCGGATTTATCGGTATTTGTTTTATCATCAAAGAAGCCGCCCTTGCCGGATGCTGATGCATCAAAAGCTTCTCTCCTATAGTCGTAAAAACCATTTTCATAAGGGTCAACGATGTAATTCCATTTACCGTTTAAACTCAGTACGACCCTCGATTTGTTATTTTGAACCGGTCCCGATTGACCTGCTGCTATATAGCTGAGTAGGATAAGGACAAAAAGGTTCAGTGCTGCTTTTATCATTGTTGCTTGTTAAGACGCCAGGCAGGCCTGGCGTCGGGTACGTTAGATGGGGCACTTAGTAGCCCGGGTTATTTTCCATTGCTCTGCCGGTATTTGCATCGATTACCTTTTGAGGAATAGGTAGCAGAACGTGCATTTCTTTCATATTAGCTGTGGTAAAAGGGTTATGAGCTTTAGCCCTTTCAAGCAGCTTGCCTGTGCGCACAAGAGTTTCCCTTCTTAGTTCTTCCGTAACAAGCTCTCTGGATCTTTCATCCAGGATATAATCCAGTGTAATGGTGGAGCCGTCGGCAGGAACAGGTGTGGCATTCGATCTTGTACGAACCCGGTTTATGAAGTCGGCAGCCAGCGCCGGTTTTCCCTGTTTAAAATAAGCCTCCGCCAGAAGCAAATAAGTATCAGCTAAGCGCAGGTATGTTTGATCTGCAAAAGAATGCGTGTCTCCCCATCGGGCAGGATCAGCGGAAACCCAGTCCCATTTACGTGTACTCGCCCATTTGGTACTATTGACGGTCATCTGAGATTGTAGCATATGCGTATTGGTTCGTACTCCGGTTGCCGACAAATAGTATTTGCGAACCGCGTATTCGCTGAAGCGATCATCCTGAGGTTCGTAAATGCTGAACGCCCATGCGGTTATACCTGCTCTTCCGATACCCCTTCCTCCATTCTCCGGATTGTAAGGAGCGTACGAACTATAGTTGATTACCCATGTTCTTCTCATGGAATTGGGACGGGCTCCGATCAGCTTCAGTACATCAGAGTTTGGGAATACCCAGAGCGCCTCTGTGTTGCCTTGTGACGGAAGAATATTTCCGTTCTTGAACTGATCCATAAAAGCATTACCGGGAGAGCTCGCGCTGGATCCATATCGCTGGGTGATCAGTTTGTAGCGTGAGTTGTTAGTGACCATTAGGGCTGCAGCTTCTGCTTTTGCGGGCTCGTTCATCCATAAATGCATTTCAGCCAGATAGTGATGGGCAACGACATTGGCGATGACCAGAACATCATCTGAGTAATCCGGTAAGTGTGCGGCAGCGAATTCAAGATCCGACACGATCAATGCCTGAACTTCAGCAACGGGTCTTCTTTCCCAGTCATTTCTGAAGTTAATACCGGTAATCTCTTCAGTGGTTATCGGCACGGGACCGAATGTATAGGCGAGATGCCTGTATGCCCAGGCCCTGATCAGGTGTGCGTGTGCCAGCATCAGGTTTTTGTTATATTCGTTCTGCGTTTCTGAGCCGCCCTGCCAGTCCACATCCGGATTTTGTGCCCGGGTGATAATCGTATTGGCAGAACTGATTGCTTTATAAAGGATCAGGAATACTCCGTCACGACCTTCTGTATCTCCGTTTACAAACTGCATGGTGGATGTCAGATCGGCTGCGGTGTACCGGTTCAGCCCCCGCGTCCAGGAGAGTTCGGTATTTGCCCAGCCGTTGTCGGTACCAATCTTCCAGATGACACCTATCTCGGCTGACTGAATCATATCAGCACGCTCCTGCCTTGGAAAATCGAGGAGGGCGTTTACTGCCAGCCTGAAGCCTTCGTATTTAGTAAATAAGTTATCTGCATAGATATTGTCCTGCGGTTCTTCTTTAAGAAACTCCGCCTCGTTGCATGAGCTGAAAGCAAGGGCAAGCGACAGGAATGCGATATATATCTTCTTCATTGTTTGAGGTTTAAAATTGTGTGCGTAATCCGAAAACGTATGATCTTACCTGGGGACGGGTAGTCTGTGTATTGAATTCAGGGTCAAGGCCGTCCCATTTGGTGATAGTGGCGACGTTCTTCGCATTGATGAAAAATTGCAGGCGTTCCAGCTTAAGCTTCGATAGTACAGTTGCCGGAAGGGTGTAGCTAAGGGATATATCCTGAAGTCTGATAAAGCTTGCATCTGTTGTCTCATCATCAAAATAAAGCAACCCGTAAGGATTTGCATCGTCCCTGTTGGCAGGATATGTATTGATCGGGTTGTCAGGGGTCCAGAACTGTCGGTTCAGCGCACCATTCCGACCATCGAAATAAGTATTCAGCAGTGAATTTGACTTTCTTACACCCTGAACTGACCGGATAAAGAAGCTAAACGCAAAGTTCTTATAGCTGAATGTATTGGTTAATCCGGCGATATAGGAAGGCACCTGAGAACTTAAGACAACACGGTCATACTCCGGAGATATTTTGCCATCGGGAACTCCATCCGGGCCGCTTACATCGCGCAGTTTAACATCCCCTGGCTTAGCCTGGGGTTGCGCTGAGCCTTCAGCCACATCGTTTTGCTGCCAGATGCCGTCAAAAACATAGCCGTAGTTAACGTCGATCGGCTCGCCTATGAACCATCTGTTGCCGATATCGCTGATGTAACTACCGTTTGCATCAGTCAGACCGACGTTATCGATCCTGTTAATTGCCCGTGAGATGTTCAGATCGGTACTCCAGCTGAAATTGGTTTTCCTGACGTTTACACTGGAAACGGTGAAGTCAATTCCTTGGTTGCTTGTTTTGCCAATATTCTGACGGATGCTCTTTACCCCGTTGACAGGCGAAATTAGTTTATCAAGTAAGAGATCTGATGTGTTCGTTTTGAAATAATCTACGGATCCGCTGATTCTCCCGGATAAGAAGCTGAAATCGATACCTCCGTTAAATCCGAGAGTCGTTTCCCAACCCAAAGAAGGGTCGCCAAGGCGGTTAGGGTAAAATCCGAGAGCCGGTGTTTTTCCTGTAGTCAGATTATGCTGAGCGTAAAGTTGAGGCAGCGTAGAGTAAGGATCGATGGCCTGCTGACCGTTCTTTCCGTAGGAAGCACGCAGTTTCAGATTGTCCAGCCAATCATACTTTTCCATAAAGCTTTCGCCGGATATATTCCAGGCAAGGGCAACAGATGGGAATATCCCGAACTTGGTATTTGCACCGAAGCCGGAGAAGCCGTCCCGTCTGGCGGTTACCGTAAGCAAATACTTTCCGTTGTACGTGTAGTTCAGTCTGGCCATTTGAGATATATTAGCCTGTTTTACATACTCGTCTTTACCGACTGAAGTTGTGGCTATACCATTTTGGAAAAACGACTGAAGATCGCTTGGAAAGCCGACGGCAGTCAAAGAATGGATCTTTTTTGTTCTTTCCTGTGCGCTGTACAAACCGGTGAAATCCAGATCGTGCTTTCCAAACTTCCTGTTATAGTTAACGATATGCTCAATCAGCCAGTCGGAGGTATTGTCATTTGAAGTAAAAGCCTCTCCTTTTCCTTCAAAGCCACGTTTAGTATCCCGGCCATAATAGGTTTCAATAGTATTATTTCTGTAAGTATAACCAGTGTTTGCTTTGTAAGATAAGCCTTTAACAAACGGGAAGTCAATTTTTATAAAGTTGGTACTGACGACAGACTTTGCATCATCATTATTGATAATGTTCAGTGCTTCAAGTGGATTTTCCCAAAAAGGATCTTCCGGCCAGGGGCGGATATTTATAGAACCGTCCTCATTAAATGCAGGCACCAGCGGATTCATGGTGAAGGCATCGGAAAAGCGCACCGGCTCTCCTCCCCGGTCTGCGGATGCAAGTTGTGTATTTGTTCCGATGGTTAACCATGGAGTGATCTTTGAATCCAGATTCAGCCTCAGCGTGGTTCTGGTAAAATCATCATTCTTTGCGATGCCTTTCGCATCGTTAAAGGTTCCGGACAGATAGTAACGGGTATCATCTGTACCTCCTGAGACCCCAACGCTGTGCTGCTGCCTGGAGCCTGTCCTTGTGGCGAGATTCACCCAGTCGGTAGTAAGTCCCTGATCAAAGGATGCCTGCTCCGTGGGGGATATTGCAGCCTGATTAATCCGGTCTACTTTGTTCTTGTAGAAGGTTGGTCCGTCCATCATATCGGGTAGTGAGGCGATTTCGTCGATACCGTAGTTGGCGTCGTAAGTGATCCTGGCTTTACCTGCTTTTCCACGCTTAGTGGTGATAATGATCACTCCATTTGCAGCACGGGCACCATATATGGCTGCCGAAGATGCATCTTTCAGAACATCAATAGATTCGATGTCGTTGGGGTTGATCTCTGAGAAACTGTTGAAGTATGGAATGCCGTCGAGAATGATAAGCGGACCGTTTGACGCGGTAATTGAACGCCGTCCACGGATCTGGATGTTGTTGTTCCCTCCCTCTGCGCTGGGCTCATTGGTGGAAATACTTAGTCCGGCAACCTTGCCCTGCAAAGCCTGACCTACGTTTGTCTGCGGCATTGTTTCCAGATCTTTAGTCTTAAAGCTGGCTATCGCGCCTGTGACATCGCTTTTCTTACGCGTACCATAACCAACAACCACAACTTCCGACAGGGCGTTGTCGCCCATCTCCATAGTGACATTTAGCGTCTGATTAGTACCTGCAGGCACTTCTTTACTTTGGAATCCTATATAGGTAAATACCAGGATAGGATTACTACCTGAAACGGGAATACTGAACTCTCCGTCCCCATTGGACGTAGTTCCCTGATTGGTTCCTTTTATTTTTACGCTGACGCCCGGAAGGGTTTCTCCCTGGGAGTCTTTAATTGTACCCTTTAGAACTCGTTGCTGTGCGTAAGAAGAGACAAATATCACTGACATGCATAGGATCATTATCATCCGGCACTTCCTGTAAAAATCTTTCATTGTTAATTGGTTTAATATTTTCTGATTAGTGCTTTGCCATAACTTGGTTAATTGATGGCATCTGTAGTAAATCCACGGGTTCCTTTGTTACATATTCGTTATTGGTTAATGGTTAGATCAGTTCAGTCAAATCGTTGATTCGAAACGACAGAACAAATATCTCCCTTATGACGCCCTGGAGGGTGTCTGAGCATACGTAAATAGGGGTGCATTTATACGGATTGTGTTATTTTTCCTTTATAACAGGCTTGAGAAGAAGGGTCTGTGTTACAAATTCGGACTGTTTACAGGTTCTTCTTTTACTTTCTTAATGTATTCGGACGGTGATAACTGATGAAACTTTCGGAATTCGCGACTAAAGTGCTTGCGGTCATTAAATCCGACCTGGTAAGCAACTTCGGAAACGTTGAGGGAAGTTTGGGTGAAGAGCGTCGCTGCTTTTTTCAAACGCATATTTTTAACAAGGTCCGCTATGGAGAAGCCGGTGAGACTTTGAACTTTTTTGTATAAGACCGTACGGCTCATGTTCATTTCAGTAACAAGTTTGTCGACTCCAAAATCAGAATCATCCATGTTCGCTTCGATAGCCTCCATAAGTTTGTTCAGGAATTTATGCTCAGGCGACTCCACTTCTATGACGGATGTCTCCAGGATAAGCTGCTGACTAAACTTTTGGCGCATAACCTCCTGGGCCGCCAGAAGGTTGCGGATGTTCAGGGCCAGAATCTGCGGATTGAAGGGTTTAGGTATATAGGCGTTAGCGCCAATATTTAAACCATCTACCTGATGGTTTACCGAAGCTCTTGCCGTTAGCAGTACTACCGGGATATGGCTGGTGCTATCGGCCGATTTAACCGCCCGGCAAAGTTGTAATCCGTCCATCTCCGGCATCATGATATCACTTACTATCAAATCCGGAATTTCCTGCTCCATATATTTCAAGGCGTCAGCTCCATTTGAAAATTCAACAATATTGTAGTCATCCTTCAGGCAATCTGCTATGAGGTCGCGTACCTCTTCATTATCCTCAGCCAATAGAATTGTATAAGGTTTGGTTGCCGCTTCACTAACCGGTTGCTCGGGTAAGTTAGCTTTGACAGTCTTATCTGGCAGTTGCGGAGTGGCTTTCATGATTGCAGGAGTATTTGTCAGTATTTCTGAGTCTTCTAAATGAAGTCGTCCTCGTCTCAGCGAAATGGTGAATATGGTTAATCCGGCTCCATTCTCATGGCTTTGCACTGAAATAGTTCCCTTATGCTTTTCAATTATACTTTTAGAAAGGGCTAAACCTATTCCGCTTCCGATATTCTGCCGGCCTCTGTCGTCAACCTGAAAGAAGCTTTCAAAGAGTTTTTCGTGAAAGTCTTCGGGAATACCCTTGCCATTATCCGTAACACGGATATCCACCCACTCAGTCTGGTTTGGTCTTGTCGAGATACTCAGACTGATCTCGCCGTTATCGTTAGAAAACTTGAAGGCGTTCGACAGCAAGTTCATGATTACCTTCTCCATTTGAGCTTCGTCGAAGTAAAGCTCAAGTTCATGCACCTCAGCGTGGAAGAGATAACGAATATTCTTTTCCTGAGCCAGGTCTAAGAAGGAGTCAAAGATCCGCTGACAAAAAGGAACGAGATTTTGGGGACTACAGCGTATTTTCATGTGTCCCTCTTCTGCTTTGCGGAAGTCAAGAAGCTCTGTTATCAGCTTCATTAAACGGTCAGCATTATTCTTAACCACATTCAGCTGCTTATGAATCCCCTCATGCCTTCCATCCTGAAGCAAGCGTTCAAGTGGTCCTATAATCAGCGTCAGCGGCGTTCTGATCTCATGCGAGATGTTAGTAAAGAAATTAAGTTTCATCTGGTACAGCTCCTGCTGCCTTTCATTTTGAACATGTTCAAGATATAAGTCCCTCTTTAATAGCGCCCGGTTTCTAAGGAATCTCAGGATGACAAAAAGGATACTTGCTGAAAGCAGGAAGTAAATAAGATAAGCCCACCAGGTCTTCCATAAAGGAGGAAGAACGGTTATTTTGATTTCAGTCGGCCGGTTGTTCCAGACTCCATCGTTGTTTGAGGCTTTCACCATAAAAATGTACTCTCCGGGTTCAAGATTGGTAAAGCTGGCTACCCTCTGATTTCCGACGTAGCTCCAATCCTGGTGACCTGATATACCCTTGAATTTATAAGCGTATTGATTATTCTCGGGATTTATAAAGTTTAATCCCGCGTAGCGAAAGCTAATATAATTCTGATTATGCTTCAGGGTTATCCCGGTAGTCCCGGTAATTGACTGCTTCAAAGGTGAACCTTCCACACCAAAACGCACAGGCCGGTTTTCTATCATGAACTCTGTAAGGACAACATTTGGCTTGTAATCATTTTTGACGATCTTATCAGGAAAGAAACGGGTAATGCCACTCATTCCACCGAAGAGTAACTCCCCTTCCATGGAGCGGATTGCCGCACCAAGGAAATGCGTACTTGATAAGCCACTAGTTACGGTATAGTTGACGGTTTGAACGATTGATTTGTTTGATGGCGATCCGGGAGTTTTGATAATAAGCTCTACTATACCTTTATTGGTATTGAGCCATAAGTGCCCTCTTTTATCCTCGATGATCGCTAACACTACATCATTGGAAACTCCTGCATCGAGTTTAAAGCGATGGAAGCGCTTCTTCGCCGTATCAAAATAATTCAGGCCACCTTCAGTGCCTATCCAGATCCGCTGCTTCGAATCCTGAAAAACAGACAAGATCGAATTGTTGCTTAATGATCCGGCAGACTTACTGTTGCGGTAACCGGTAAAACTGTTCGTTTTGGTATCCAGGTAGTTTAGTCCATTCTCCGTTCCTACGAGTATATTGTTCTGTGCATCCCTCCTGAGGACGGTAATATTGTTGTCTTTCAATGCCTCTTTTCTGCCCGGATCTGCCTGATAGATTTTAGTCTCGCCATTGTAACCCAGGAACTGGATTCCTCCTGTCACTGTTGCGACCCAAACACCATCGGGATCTTCCAGGAGCGAAATTACTCTGCTATCTTTAGCATCCGCCAATTTTATGTAATCAAAACGGACGCTGGATTTATCGAAACGATACAAGCCATCAAAAGTGCCGACCCAAAGGTTGCCCCGATTATCTTTAGCCAGAGCTCTGACAATATTATTAGATTTTTTAAGCCGGTTGTCTCTTACTTCGTAATACCTGGATATTCCGGCTTTCCTATCCAGATAGTTAAGTCCCCCTCCATTCGTCCCTACCCAGAGCCCTCCGTCTTCCTCCTCAAGCATGGATGTCACTACAGGGTTATTCAGGCCCAGCCGCTCACTTCCCATGCGCTCACCTATGTTCGTAAAGTTGGAATTTCCGGGATAATAGATGTCTATGCCACCCGCAAAAGTACCGATCCATATATTACCTGCCTTGTCGCGCATGAAATTCCATATCAAGTTATAGCTTAAGCTATTGGGATCTGACTTGTCATGCACATAGTTAGCGAACTTTTCCGTGTAGGGATTGAAAATGCTAAGTCCTTCTCTTGTGGCAATCCATACTGTTTCATCTTCATGTATGAATATGTCCTTGATCCCATCAGAGCGAAGGCCGCTTACGCCAGATCCGCTATGCCGGTAGTTGGTGCAGGTATTTTTAGAACGGTCATATCGGAAAATGCCTGATTTTTCGGTACCGAACCATAAATTACCTCTTTTGTCGGAACGTATGATGAGAATCTTACTTTTCATCAGCGTCTGATCAGTCTTTAGAGCCTCCGGCAGCGGCAATACTTTCTTCTTCAGAATGTCGATCCTTCCAAGTCCCGTATTTAATCCTATCCAGACAGAGTTATCGCGATCCTGATAAGCACTCCAGGTCTTACCCTCATATATTCCGGCCGATGGAAGAAGCTGCGGAATGGAACGAAGCTTAGCCGATTTAGCGTCTACGATCTTCAAGCCCTTGAGTGTTGACACCCATATCTGCCCCCTACTGTCCTCGGTAATGGAGGTGATGTAGTCTGTCCCTGTATTGTCATTAAGCTTAATACGGCGGAAGCTTTCGTTCTTTCGGTCAAACAGGTTTAATCCCCCATTTGCAGTGCCGATCCAGAGGCGTTTTTTAGAATCTTGTAAGATCACCTGAATTCTGTTAGAGCTGATGCTTACGCTATCGGCGTCATTACGTTGATAACTTTTGAACTCGTAACCGTCATACCTGAGTAAACCGTCGCTGGTAGCGATCCACACGAAACCAAGATAATCCTGGACCATGCAAAATATGGGACTTTGCGCCAGACCCTGCTCGTATGATATATGTTTAAAGCTCAAAGCAGTGGTTTGCGCTGCTGCGTTTGCGGAAGACAGAAATAATAAAAAGATTGAAGCTATATGCCGGATGCGGAATTCGAACATGTATTTTATTTATAACGGCAATTAAAATTAAGAAATATTGGCAGGTATTGCCACATTTTTCGAACGATATACAAAACACAGGATTATAATTGTATTGTCAGAAAACCCAAATATGACAGGCATCATTTAAAGCATTGCTCTTATTTTGTAAACTTGGGGAAACCACATAAATAACATTATGAGAAAACTATTTGCTTTAACAGCCTGTGCCCTTCCGTTATTCCTTTGGTCATGCGGAGGAAGTCAGGAAAAATCACAAAAGACCGAGACAGCAGCAACTACTGAATCGGCACCTGCAGACAATGGATCTGCTGCTTCAGAAAGTTCTAATACAGTCGTCATCACCTCTAACGATCAAATGAGATTTGACCTGGATGAGATTAAGGTCAAGGCAGGTCAGCAGGTTACTTTAACATTGAAAAATGTTGGCTCTTTATCTAAAGAAGCTATGGGGCATAACTGGATACTGCTTAAACCGGGTACTGACGTTGCTGCTTTTGCAATGGAAGCGATGTCGCACAAACAAAACGAATTTATTCCGGCAAGTTCGAATGCTATTGTAGCGCATACCAAGTTGTTGGGACCGGACGAATCGGACACTATTACCTTTACCGTTGAAAAAGGTGAATATGAGTTTATTTGCAGCTTCCCGGGCCACTATGGCATTATGCGTGGAAGACTTATAGCTGAATAATAGCTTATAAATATAAAGGGAGGTCGAACGCTATGTTCACCTCCCTTGCTTATAATCTTAATTGTAATTCTCGACTGCTAATTGAAAGTCTTCATCTCTCAGATGGACTATCTCGGTCGCCTTTTCGTAGTTCGTAGACTTTTTCGAAAAGAAATCATGTTGTGTCGTGTCTACATTCAGACCGTTCAGTACAATCGGGTTGATTTCCTTCACCTCGAACATTTCGTCAAAGCCGAGATTCATTAACGCTTTGTTTGCATTGTATCGAACATACTCCTTAACCTCTGCAGTCAGACCGATATCGGTATATACTTCGTCAGTATACTTCAGCTCGTTTTCGTATAAAAGATTCATCAACTCGTTCATCTCCCGCTTGGCTGCTTCCTTATCATCGAGTCTCTTATAGACGTCCTGTGCCAGTAAGCCTACAAAAACCCCATGAATAGATTCATCGGCAACGATCTTTTTGATGATATCTGCGCTGGCAACCATCTGCCCCTGTCCGCATAACCATAAGGGCATAAAAAACCCGCTGTAGAAAAGAAAAGATTCCAGTAGTACAGATGCGGCAAGCGACATAAATAACTCATGGTCGGTAATCTGAGACTTATCCAGTGCCCTGTAATATTTATCGATAGTTGCAGCCTTAAATTGCAGGCGCTTGTTTTCCTGGACCCAGGTAAAGAGATCGTTGATCTCCGGAGTACTGCAGACGGTAGTGAAGATGGTCGAATACGACTTGGCATGAATGGCCTCCATCATACACATGAAAGACAATACTGCCTTGTTTTGCAGCGAATCGATATGGTCGATAATCTTTGGCATGCCGGTATGACTCTGCAAGGTATCAAGGAGGGTTAATCCCCCAAGCGCATGTTTATATGCATCCTGAATGCCCGGCTCGAGGCTCTTCCAGCTATCTATATCTTTGGAGGGGATATATTCCGTATCCACCCAAAACTGACGGATATTCTGCTCCCAGAATAGTCCTGCATAATCATTCTCCGGGGTGTTCCAGTTAACTGCGGTGTATTGTTTCATCAGGATATTATATGTTTTTTAATGGTGATGAAGCTATCATGGGCAGATTAATTGCTCTGGCTGAGCAGCATGCTCATGATAGTTTCATCGTATTTTCTTTGCCTTTAAACTGCGCAGGATACGCATTCGTCAATTCCCGCTTTACGGGTCCTGGTATAATACAGAGATTTCAATCCCAGTTTGTGTGCGTAGATATAATAGACAGCAAGATCGCGCGTACTGTCTTTGGTATTGGTGTGCAGGATGGTAGATATCCCCTGGTCTACGTGACGCTGAATAACCGAGATTAACCGGAGTACTTTCTTTTGATCCATATCATACGCGGATTTGTAGAAGAAGTAGTTATCGTTTGTCAGGTAAGGCATCGGGTAATAGGTGGTACTGTCTCCGTACTCCCGCACTTCGATTACATCTACAACCGGCATTACAGAAGCGGTAGAGTTCATGATATATGAGGTTGACTGGTTGGGAGCGATAGCCATCCTGTAAGCATGGTAAATGCCGTGCTCCGCTACCTGTGCCTTCAGTCTTTCCCAATCTTCCTTGCCGGGGATTTCTATCCCTTCAAACAGGCTGGCCACCTTAGGGCTTTTGGGCTTGATATCATCCTGAATATAAGAGTCGAAATAAACACCTGATGCATAGTCAGATGACTCAAATCCTTTAAACGTCTTCTTTCGCTCTTTGGCGATCTCCATGGAACGTTCAATGGAGTAGAAGTTCACCATCATGAAAAAGACATTACAGAAATCCAGAGCGTCATCGCTTTCATACATAATGAAATTTCGGGCGAGAAAAGCATGCAGGTTCATTGCTCCGAGACCAACGCTGTGAAGCTCTTCATTCGCTTTTCGGATAGAAGGAACCATTTCAATATTGGTGATGTCTGAGACCACGGTCAGCGATGTCATGGCTGTTTTGACGGCTTCCTTCACACGCTTGTTGTCCATCACCGTCACGATGTTCAGGGAACCCAAATTACAGGAGATACCGTAACGAATGGTATCTTCTTTGCCGTAGCTTTCTATATCAGAAACCTCTGACACCTGCATAATTTCCGTGCAGAGGTTCGAGAACTTAACGCTGCCGAGGCCATTCAGAGCATGTCCGCGGTTGGCATTGCCCTTATAAAATATATATGGATATCCGCTTTCTTTCTGAGTCTGCGCAATTTTCACCAACAGGTGGCGTGCGTTAATCTTCTTCTTCCTGACGTTCGGGTTGGTGATCAGCTCTTCATACATCTGGGCCATATCCATTTCATCCAGATATTGACCATACTCGAGCTTCACTGTATGGGGATAGAACAAGTAACAAGCCTCGTCCTTCTCTGCAAGCTCCATGAACTTGTCAGGAACGATAACACCGATAGATAAGGACTTAATGCGGACCTTTTCATCCACATTGATCTTTTTACAATCAAGAAATTCTTCGATGTCGGTGTGGAAAATATTTAAGTAGACTGCCCCCGCACCTGCACGCTGCCCAAGCTGGTTAGCGTAAGAGAAAGTGTCTTCCATGATCTTCATTACCGGCAAGACTCCGCTTGAGCGGTTTTCTACACCTTTTATGGATTCGCCGCGGCCACGCACTTTAGACATATTGAACGATACGCCGCCTCCGATGGATGAAAGCTTCATGGCTGAATCGATAGCATATCCGATCCCGTTCAGGTTGTCGCCTACTTCGTCAAGAAAGCATGATACGAGTTCACCGGAACGCTTCTTTCCTGCATTGAGGAAGGTGGGAGTTGCAGGCTGATATTCCTGATTGATCAGGATCAGTGCTTGCGCCATCGCTTCTTCAAGGTTTCCTCTGGATAGGAACAGGGCAACGGCTACCACCCGGTCTTCGTAACGTTCGAGGAACTTTTCACCTGAATCATCACGGAGCGCATAGCTCTGGAAGAACTTGAAGGCGCTCATAAAAGACGGGAACCTGAACTTGCGTGCGTATACCATATCATATACCTGCTTCATTTCCTCAAAGGTGTACCATTGATAGAAATCGATGTAATAATCGTTCTCGATCAGGTAGTCAATCTTTTCCTTCAGGGTGTAGAAGAACACGGTGTTCTTATTGACGTAATCGAGGAAATAAGATCTTACTGCTTCTTTGTCTTTATGCAGGCTGTACTCGTCGTCCTGCTTTCTCATGATCTCGTTATTCAGTAAGATCCACTTTTTTGCAATCATGTATATTGTTCTAAGATTTCAATAAAATTAGTTACATCCTTCTTTGTCCCTGAAAGCTCAAACTTCATCGACACCGGGATGCGGTAGTGCGATGAAACCTGATCTGCCGCCCGGGCAAAGTTTTGCCCCCAGTTTCGGTTTCCGCTGGAAGATACCGTTTTGATACAGGCAGCATACTGTTGCATAAACTGCATGGTGGATTCGGGCACTTGTCCTATACGGGTTGTAAAGGTGACCAGGTGTCCGGGATGCTCCGCTTGCAGATCGGGACTTATTCGTTGAAGGTGCCAGTTCCGCAGTTCTTTGACCTTCTCCATAAACCGTTCAACATTTCCGGTTTTGGAATCGTAATAAATCCACATTTTTTTAAACCGCAAGTGCTTTTTGAAGTTCTTCAGGCTTAAATCCGATGACCCGGTGCAGGATCTGGTCCTGATGCTCGACGATGACTGTCGGAACGGAACGCACCTTATACTTCATAGCAATTTCGGGATGATCAAATGGATTGACCGTTTCGTAATGGACACCTTTCAGGTCCAGGTATTCAGATACCATATTGCATGGAGCGCAGTCTTCTTTTTCGAATTTGATGATTTTCTTCATTGCCAGAGATGTTTGATAATTTATTTTTTGTTTATTGCCTACTTAAGTGATGAAAGGGAAATCCTCCATCGTTTTTAAGCAGGGTCACAAAATTGCGATATCGTTCCTCAATGCAAGCGAATAGTTATCGACATCGTGTTGATAACATTATCCGGAAAAGGTAAACTCATGCTCAAATAATGTAAAAAATTGTGTAGTTACTTTCCCCGAAGCATCCTTCTAAGGAATGAGCCGGCTCTGCTTACCGTTCCGATTTTATCAGCTATAACTTCAATCAGATTACCATCGGTCTGTTCTATATCCTTCATATTGATACCGCTTTCCAGCTGCTTTGGAAATATCATCAGAAGGCTGAAACTATTGAAGTACTGATGCAGATAATAGGGCAGCTTGTCAAGCTCTCTGCTATAAGATATGTGTCCTTTCCGAGACGAGATAATCAGGAACAGGTCGTTTTGTTTCAGCTCTCTGCTGAGGATCAGGAAGTCTTCCCAGTTCTGGAAAGTGTTGAAGGTTTTCACGATCATGGTCTTTCGGCTTTGATCTACAGTCTGGATGGCCTCGATCGTATCGTGATTTGCATAGAACACCAGTGGTAGTGCTGCCTCCCTGGCAATGTTGTATATCTTACCGAGCCAGTGAATAAATCCGGGTTCGAGTTCTGCTTTTGGAGGAACCGCAGCAACAATCCTGTTTAACGTATTAATGGGTTGAAGGGGCTTGTAGATATAGACTGTCTCATTAATTCTTTGAAGGATATTTCCAGCCACAGGTCCGAGAAACTGAAGTTGACTGCTGTGCCTGTGGAGACCAATCAACACATCGGTGATACCGTGTTCTTTAATCGTATAGGTAATAGCATTGCTTACGTTGATGTCGTATCGGGTAAGAGGGACCAGCGTATTTTCGGAAGCCGCAGCGTGACTGATCGCCTTATCCATCATTTTCTTTCCTGCTACCTGATTACTCCCGGATGTATTCTCATCACTGACGATATGCAGCGCATACACCGGAATATCACTTTTCCGGGGCTTGAGAATAAGTCCCATATCTACCAGGTCCTGCACAGTTTCAGGGTATGCCAGGGAAATCATTATCTTTTCATCTGGGTTATCTACGGTCTGATCCAGGCTTTCTTCTTCGAGTGCAAGTGTCTGTGATGCTCTTTCAACGACGAATGAACTCACAGCACAGCTGACCAGAATCAGTATAATTGTTCCGTTCAGAACATCCTCATTCAACAAACGGATAGGTTCTCCTGTGGCTGTTTCACCCACGATGATGTTATAACCCACCAATATGATGGCAAGCGTGGCAGCGGCGTGAGAGGTACTAAGACCAAAGATCATTTTACCTTCTGACGCAGAAAGCTTGAATATTTTTTGCGTTATCCAGGCAGCGAGGTATTTCGTTAATACAGCTACCAATACAATTACACCGGCAACTTTCAGGGCACCTACTCCTTTAAAAAGGACGGTAATATCAACAAGCATTCCGACACCGATCAGGAAAAAAGGGATAAACAAGGCATTTCCTACAAAATCGATCCTGTTCATCAATGGCGAAGAATGTGGAACAAACTTATTAAGGACGAGTCCTGAGAAAAAGGCACCTATGATCGCTTCGATACCTGCCACTTCAGCTAAAAAGGAAGCCAGGAATACGATGGCCAGGACAAATATGTATTGGGACACGCTGTCTTCGAATTTCTTGAAGAACCACCGGATGATCGGAGGGAAAAGAAAGAAAACAACGCAGACAAATACGATACAGGAGCCTCCTAGTTGGACCCAGAAAGATGATGTCACTTCTCCCTTGGTCATACCCGCTATGGCAGCGAGAATCAATAAAGCGAGGATATCAGTGATCATTGTACCGCCAATGGTTAGGGTAACCGCCCGGTTTTTAGATATTCCGTAACGGCTCGCTATCGGATAGGCAATCAGGGTATGAGTGGAAAACATACTCGCAAGAAGCACGGAAGAAAGAAAGCCATATCCAAGGACGTAATAGCTGGCAAGCGAGCCGACTACAAGCGGAAGAAGGAAAGTGGTAAGTCCGAATACAATGATCTTATTCCGGTTCTTCTTAAACTCACTCAGGTCTATCTCCAGTCCGGCGAGAAACATGATATATAAGAGCCCTACAGTACCGAACAACACTATACTACTGTCTCTGGTGAGGAGATTTAGTCCGTAAGGGCCAACGATCACACCGGCAACGATCAAACCGATTATATGGGGTACTTTGATCTTATTGAAGAGTATAGGGGCAAAAAGTATAATGAACAGTACCAATGAGAAAATCATAACCGGATTTCTCAGGGGCAATGTAAATTCAAGGTTGGATAATATAACCATCAACATAAGCATCTCTTAAAGGGTTGAACTATTTGGACAACTCCAGCGCATAAACAATTCTGCAATCGCCGTCACGCAGTATTTCACGGATACCTGTCAGCTTTCCGTTTGAATTCAACTGCATCCTGACGACCATTCGCGTAGATGCATCCGCCTGTTCTTCGCTTGGCCTGGCTACCAGCTCCACTCCTCTCGCTGTGGAAATACCGGAATAAACCCTGACAAGTTTTCCCCTTACCGTAGCTTTAGCAATTAATACATCATTTTGATAGCCTATTTCCCACTGCTCGTTTTTGGTATCGCCAATCGCAGAACCCGGACAGCTTGTTTCGGTACATATCATCTTAACCGCCCAGTTACCGACGAGAGCTTCGTTGTACAAGGCTGTGTCGGCTGGGTTTACACTGCTGGTATCAAGCTGCTTTACACGCTCTGACAGTTCCTGTTCTTTTATCTGGAGTGTTTTCTCTTTCAGCAGGAGCTCCTGTTCTTTTTGAGAAAGCTCAATTTCTTTTCTTCTTAAAGAATCTTCTTTCTTTTTGTCGTAGCAAGCACTGGAGAGCAATAAAACAGCCAGTAAAAAGCAAATATTTCTCATCAAAATATGGTTTGTTGTCTAAAGGTGATGATGTATCACAAATATCTTCACAGGATTCGTGTGCGGTAAAGTTATCGATTGTAGCCTCTAAACTGAAATTAAATGGCTTTTGTTCCAGGAATGTTATATCGGAGTGCGATTTGAGGAGGCTCGATTCCTTTGAGGCTCACACTTCAGTTGGCCTTTGACTCCCTATGCAGGGTAAATATTTCAATGGGATTAAGAGGGTTATATTCTTACGCATCTCAGCAATTTTGACATTTGGTATATAGTTTTAGCCAAACGTGCGATCTTCTATGGTTGATCAGATCTATTTTTGCTTTACCAACCTGGATGAACTGCAGACTAATTTTTAGCGACTACACTTCAGGAGATTTTCAAATAGACAACACCAATTATTTATAAACCGAAATATATCATCACATGAACTTAAAATCTCTCGCGATCGTTGCAGTAGCGATACTATTCAACGGAATTGTTTTTTCACAAACCAGTACCTCGATCAAGGACGACTTCAAACCTTCTACGTTTAATCAGCCCGGACAAGAATACCCACAGGTAAATTCACAGGGATATGCGCGATTTCGTATCGTAGCACCCCTGGCTCAAAGTGTGGTAGTGAGTCTGGGGCTTGGTGGAACAAGCGGCGGTACCGCCCTAACCAGGGGTACTGATAGTGTTTGGACAGGCACTACAAAGGGACCAATGGAAGAAGGCTTTCATTATTACCATGTCACCGTTGACGGCGGAGTATTTAATGACCCGGGAGCTTTAAACTTTTATGGTTCCACCCGTTGGGAAAGTGGTATAGAAATACCTGCTCATGATCAGGACTTTTATGCCCTGAAAAATGTACCGCATGGCCATGTTCATCAGATCCTGTTTCCTTCAAAAAGCACCAATACGTCGCGCAGGGCGTTCGTTTATACCCCACCTGGATATGATAAGAATAACACGAAACGTTATCCGGTATTATACCTGCAGCATGGCTGGGGTGAAGACGAAACTGCCTGGAGCAATCAGGGACGTGCCAATCTGATCATGGACAATCTTATTGCGGAAGGCAAGACCAAGCCTTTTATCATTGTGATGACGTACGGAATGACGAATGTCATCAGACCGAGAGCTGGAGGACTGAGAAACTTTGATATCAAGCCGTTTCAAACAGTTCTTCTGGATGAACTCATGCCTTATGTAGATGCAACTTTTCGTACCATTCCGAACCAGGCCAATCGTGCGATGGCCGGTCTGTCTATGGGAGGATTCGAAACACATACCATTACGCTTGCCCGTCCGGATGTATTTTCTCATTATGCACTCTTGAGTGGCGGCACCTACAAACCGGAGGAAATTAATGATAAATCAAAAGTTAAGCTGATCTTCCTGAGCACTGGTCAGTTCGAAAACCCGGATGGGATAACAAAAGCAACAGAGGCTTTGAAGACAGCAGGATTTAATGCTGTATCCTATGTTTCTCCAAATACCCGTCACGAGTTTCAGACCTGGCGCCGTAGCCTGCATGTGTTAGCACCTATGTTATTTAAAGATTAGTATCAACTGCATTTATGAAGCGCATTTATATCATTTTACTATTTTCGGCGGCTCTGCTTTCTAACTATGCGAATGGCCAAAACGGGAATTCCAATACCTACCCAAATCTGTTCCTTGAGGCAGGCTATAAGCAGGCAGACATCGATAAAAAGCTTAATAAGGCTTATCAGGATCTGTTCGAGGGCCCTAACCGTATTTATTTTGAAGTGGGTGATACCATGGCCTACGTGTCGGATCTGAAGAACAATGATGCCAGAACCGAGGGTCTTTCTTACGGAATGATGGTTGCGGTACAGCTTGATAAGAAGGATGTTTTCGACCGCATCTGGAGATGGTCGAAGAAATACCTTCAGCATCAGGAAGGACCCAGGAAAGCGTATTTTGCCTGGAGCATCAATCCAAAGACACTAAAGAAAAACTCTGAGGGTTCAGCATCCGACGGTGAACTCTACTACATCACAAGTTTGTTATTTGCTGCCAATAAGTGGGGCAATGAAACCGGCATCCATTATTACAACGAAGCGAGGTATATATTGGATGAGATGTGGAAGAAAGATGGCACGGGTAACATCTACAACCTTATCAACACCGAGCATAAGCAGATATCTTTCGTACCTGAAGGCAGGAACTACAACTGGACCGACCCCTCCTATCATTTACCTGCGTTTTATGAAATCTGGGCCTTATATGCAAAAGACGGACATGAACAGTTTTATAAAGACTGTGCAGATACAGCCCGGGCTTTTCTTCACAGAACCTGCCACCCGGTAACAGGTTTAAATCCGGATTATGCAGAGTTCAGCGGTGCTCCTCACTCTACACCCTGGGCACCTGTTGCATTTCGTTATGATTCCTGGAGGGTCCCTATGAACATTTCTATGGATTATACCTGGTTTGGTAAGGATAAAACCTGGCAGGAGGATTATGGAAAGCGCTTTCAAGCCTTTTTGCGTTCAAGGGGTATGGACCGGTTCGAAGACCAGTTTAATATGGATGGCACCCTTCCGGAGTATATCCTGCAGGCTGGGGGATTTAAAAAGCTAAGACACTCTCTCGGTTTAATATCTACTGCCGCAACCGCATCCTTCCTAAACAAAGAGAAGAATAGTACCGACTTCGTCCACAAGGTTTGGAACGCGAAACTTGAGCCTTACGAAGACGGCTACTTCGATCCTTATTATGATGGATTGCTGTATATGTTCAGTCTGATGCACTTAAGCGGAAAATATCAGATTATTAAACCTTCTGGCGGCACGAATTAGGAGACGTTTGCTAAACAATTACGGTTGCAGTCTGGTGGTACGAGAAATTTTCTTACCTTTGCGGCTTATTCCTTGAAAATTAAGCATATCGGATCTCGTTTGCCTGTTTTCTTCAAAGGCAATAATCACCAAAAACATTCATGAAGAAGATTGTAGATTTTAGAAAGCTCTTAGGAGTTAATGAGAGTACTGAGTTAAAAGATTTGAAAACGGTTTACCGGAATTTTATGAAGGATTGTCATCCTGATAAATTCCAGGACAACCCTGAAGAGCAGTTACAGGCGGAAGCAAAGAGTAAGGAAATCATTGAGGCATACCACTTTCTGGTTAGCATAGCACCAGAAACGCGACTTGCAAACAAAGAGGAATATGCCACGACTACCGGTACAAGCGGTATTGCTGATTTTGAATATAAAGCACAAACGCTGAAGATTACATTTGCTGATGGCAGTGCTTATGAATATTTTGACGTACCAAAGGCTGTTTATACCAAGTTGATCAATGCTGATTCTCCGGGTCGCTTCGCAAGGAGACATATTTACAATGAGTTCGTTTACCGCAACGTAAGCAAACTGGCAACTGCATAATATTTCGTGCTGGTGTGGAGCGTTAAGATTCCACACCAGTTTCAGATTTAATGGAAGAAAAGAAAAAATTTGTATGGGCAGATAATCTTCGTGTAGCTGCTACAATAGGTGTAATCACTGTTCATGCATCTGCCTCGATACCTCCGCTGTTCGGACAAATACCTCAAACCACCTGGTGGACAGGAAACATTCTTGATTGTCTGGCCCGCTTCTGTGTTCCGATATTTGTAATGCTTTCGGGTGCGCTGCTTCTACGCAGCTATAGTCCGCCTACCGAATTCTTCCGGAAACGGTTCCTGAGAATCGTCTTTCCTTTCCTCTTCTGGAGCCTTACTTACAGCCTGTTACAACTTGCGGTTAAAACCAATCGGCTCTGGCAGATGTCGATATCTGAATACCTCAGCTTCTTCTGGGGACAGCTGGCCGGAGATAACATATCCTATCATTTCTGGTATATCTACATGATCATGGGGCTTTATGTTCTTATCCCAATTATCGGGGGTTTTGTCAGAAGTGCTTCGGATAGTTCGCTGTTGGGGTTTACGGGAACCTGGTTCTTGCTTATTTTTTGTATTGATGTCGTTGACATGGGTTTTAAGATTCCTGACGTTCTTCGCTACCTGGGATATCTCCCTCTGGGATACTATCTCGGAAAGAAAGACCTAAATAAGACTTCAAGGTTTGTTTCACTGATGCTGACTGTGCTGGGATTAGTTGTCTCAACGGTTGGAACTTTCTGGCTTTCAAATCATAGCGGAGAATTCAATTCAGTGCTGTATGGCTATGCCAGTCCGAATATCCTGATCTTTTCGGTAGGTGTGTTTATGCTCTTCAAAAGCTATAACTGGCGGCTGTCTAACGGGGCAGGCTCTTTTATTAACAGGTATAGTTACGGGATCTATCTGGTCCATGTATTGGTACTTAGCCAGGTGAAGTTTCCCTGGCTGAGCAGCTATCCATTAATTGGCATACCGCTTACGGTTATCATTTGTCTGACGGTGTCGGGACTTGTGGTCTTCCTGATCAATAGGCTGCCTGGAGGAAAGTACGTTTCCGGATAAGCTTCTTACCCATATTTCAATACGGTCTAACCCTTATACTGATAGGTAAGCAGACGTAGCGCGTTAAACACAACGAGAAGAGTTGACCCTTCATGACCCACAACGGCGACGCCTATACTTGCAACATCAAGTATAGTTAAAGGTACCAGGATGGCCACCATACCCAGGCTGATACATAAGTTTTGTTTGATGATGCGGTGAGACTGTCTGCTGAGGCCTATGGCGAATGGCAGGCTGCTGAGCTTGTCGCTCATCAATGCTACGTCCGCTGTTTCGAGCGCAACATCAGACCCCGCGGCACCCATCGCGATACCGACACTGCTCTTTGCCATCGCAGGTGCGTCGTTCACCCCATCGCCCACCATGGCGACACGCTCCTCGCGCTTCAGCAATGCAGCTATAGAGTCGAGCTTTTGTTCGGGCAACAAGCCTCCCCAGGCCTCGCTCATGCCTATCTGCCTGGCCACCGAATCTGCTACCTGCTGATTATCACCACTGAGCATAACCATTCGTTTGATTCCTAACTTTTTTAAGCGGTTTATTGTTTCGGGTGCCTCCGGACGGGGTATATCCATAACCGTAATGATCCCTATTGGCTGATCGTTTAGCTTGACGAGTATGGTTGTGTTACCCTCGCTTTCTTTACTTAAAGCGAGCTGTCGAACATCTTCGGGAAGGTCCTTGAAAAAGCCAATATTCCCGATAAGAACGGTGGAACCGTTCACGACAGCACTTATGCCATGTCCCTGAACCGACACAACGTTGCTAACCGTATTATCTTCTAGATCAGACAGGCCATCAGCTGCCCTCACGATGGCTGCGGCTACGGGGTGGTTACTGTGACGTTCAACGGCGGCAGCAAGCAGCAATACGTCATCTTCTGAGGTCCCGTTTAATGCGATTACAGATGTGAGTTGTGGTTTGCCTTCGGTAAGAGTTCCCGTTTTATCGAAAGCAATTGCTCTGAGACCACCGAGTTCCTCCAATGGACCGCCACCCTTGAACAGCACGCCGCCCCGGGCTCCCCGGGCAATTCCGCTAAGTACCGCACTGGGAGTAGAAATCGCGAGGGCACAGGGACTTGCGGCAACGAGCACCGCCATTGCGCGGTAAAAGCTCTCACTGAAAGTTTCATCGATGAACAGAAAGGCACAAAGAAGGATTGCGACCAATGCGATGACCGCAGGCACATAGTGGATCTGTACCTCGTCTGTGAAGCGCTGAGTTCTTGACTTTTTGGCCTTGGTATCACTGACAAGTTTGATCAGGCGGGAAAGGGTAGAATCTGCAGTTAATTTAAGAACTCTGACATGAAGCTCTGCACTTCCGTTTATGGTACCGGCAAACACCCGGTGTTCCGCGCTGATATCATTGATATTTATAGGATTATCTTTGACAGTATCAAGTGGCTCTTTATCTACGGGAATGCTTTCCCCGGTAATAGGCGCCTGGTTAACTGCTCCGCTCCCTTTTATGACCACGCCATCAGCGGAGATCTTTGAGTCGGGTTTGATAATTACGATATCACCGAGCTTAAGCGCTTCAATCATGACTTCTTCAACTCCCTGTGCTTTCTTAACTAAAGCGGTTTTAGGACTTAGTTCAGACAGCGCGGAGATGGATCTCCTGGCTTTGTCCATTGCTGAATGCTCCAGCGCATGTCCGAGACTAAACAGGAAGAGCAGCAGCGCTCCTTCTGCCCATTCACCAAGAGAGGCGGCCCCTAAAGCTGCAGCGAGCATCAGGAAGTCGATATCAAAGCGTCCTTTTACAATACTGCCTGCGGCTTCTTTCAACGCGTAAAATCCTCCGAAGAAGAAAGATGCAATATAAACTATGAGGGGAACCCAGATATTAATGCCCGGAATAAATGAAAGTAAAAATCCGAGAAAAAGAAATGATCCGGCAAGGATACTGAACCGAAGTTCCATCTTTGAACCAAATATATTGTCCTGGCTTCCATTGCCGTGATGGCAATGGCCGTGGTGATGATGTTCAGACATGTTATGCAACGCTTATTGCCAAAGATATTGATATAGTGGAGATACTGTATATTTTTCCTTCCGGCCCTTACCAGTACGTCAGGGGGAGAAAAACAATCATCTGATTCTGTTGTTCGGTGATAGTAATACTGAGATGCGTATTATTGACCCAAATTTATACATATGAAAAACATTTCCTATCTGAGTTTAGCCGTTTTCCTTGTTTCACTTTCTTCCTGTTCGGAAAAGATTGTGGGTACCTGGGATATCGCGAAATATCAGCGGATAGTACCTGGAGGTAAGAATGAGGTGACGGTTACCAATATCGGCACAATGAAGTTTAAGAGTAATAAAACCGGTGAAAAGGAGGTTAAGTATTCAATTCTGAACAATAAGGTGGAGAGCATGACATCCTTTAAGTGGAACATTTTTGACAACTATGTTACCATACACGGAGCGGATGATGAGTTTAATAAAACCTGGATACAGGTTGAAAACTCACGCAAGCTACAGATTTTAAAATCTACAGATGGATCTGACGGCGTCCAGGTTCTGGAATTAAGAAAATAGAGAAGCTGATCAGCCGTTGTAAGCTGCAGCCACATCCCTTTAACGCACTATCAGCAGATATTCCTTAAGAACAGGAATATCTGCTTCTGCCCAGTCGAGCTGTTCCAGTTCGTCGCGATGAAACCAGTTCCATGACTGGTGCTCTCTGAGGCTTACCTCTCCGGACAATACCGAACAAACGAATGGAATGAGCTGAATGCTCTTCTCTTTGTAGTGATGAACATGAACAGACATGGTATCAGAGATCCTTATCAGAACACCTAACTCCTCCTTTATCTCCCTGATGAGCGCCTCCTGAGGTGTTTCGCCGGGCTCGACCTTTCCGCCCGGAAATTCCCATTTACCCGGCAGATCCATGGAAGAACTTCTGCGTGCTGCAAGCACTCTTCCATCATCATTCACTATCAGTGCGCAGACAACAGGTATAACCATATGCTGTTATTCACTGTAGAAATCTTCCAATGACTGAAAATACACCTCGTTCCAACCTTCTACAATATCGTCATACGCTTCGTCTGATATATTAGTATGCTTCAACTCAACAGAAGTCCCGTGTTTGTGAGGGTGGAGCTTGATGGTGACGATAGACTCTTCCGGCTGATCACCGAAGTACCACTGTTGTACAATCTTCTTCCCGGGTTCGAACTCCAGGTTTTTCCCTACAATGCTACCTTCCCAGAGAGAGAATTCGGAACCCGGCTCGGTAGACATCTCCGCCTCTTCCCCACTCCACAGATGGATGGTGACAGGGTTTGTAAGTGCTGTATAGACCTCCTCCGGAGAGGCAGGTATGATGTAATATTTCGAAAAGTCTTTCATCTATCTGTTTAATACCAGCATCAAAGATAATCATATCCATGACAGATCGATTATCTGCGATTCAAACATTATAGCCGCATAGAGGGTTATAGTTACTGCATTTATAGCGCTTACTTTTATGATTGAAACCGAAGAACAGAAGACTGAATCAAACAAGATATACAGAGAAGCTCTTGAAATATTGAACAGCAGCGGCGCTAACTACATGCTTGGCGGGGCCTTCGCCATGTTTAACTACACCGGAATATTCCGGGATACAAAAGACCTGGATATTTTTTGCAAACCAAGTGAGTACACCAGAATTCTCAAGCATTTTGCCGACAATGGCTATGAAACTGAATTAACCGACATCAGATGGCTGGCTAAGGTTTATAAGGGCGATTTTTTTATAGATATCATATTCGATACGGTAAACAATATTTGTACGGTTGACGATACATGGTATGAGCATGCGCCTAGTGGGGAATTTGAGGGCATTCCAGTGAAGTTTCTGCCTGCTGAAGAGCTTATCTGGTGTAAGATCTACGTTCAGAACCGTGAGAGGCATGACAGCGCAGACATTAATCATACGCTGTTGAAATATGGAAAACATCTGGACTGGAAAAGGCTTCTTTTCCGTTTGGATCAACACTGGCACCTGCTATTGTCTCAGATCCTTATTTTCCAGTTTGTTTATCCTTCAGATTATTACGATATCATCCCTAAGTGGCTGTTCGACGAGCTAATGGAACGGGCCAGGGAGCAATATGACATCCCCGCATCACTGGAGAAGGTTTGCAGAGGACCGATAATTGATCAGACGCAATATAAGATTGATATTAAAGAATGGGATTATAAAGTGTGTACTATTAAAACTGTTTAGAATGGAGAACGAAAATGTAAACGCAAATAAAAAGGTACGTGTCGCAGCTGTAGGTGATGTCCACATCAGGGAGGCTGACAAGGGCAAGTGGTCTGAATATTTTAAAGAGGTATCCCGCCAGGCAGATGTACTGCTCATTTGCGGCGATCTGACAGATACCGGGGATGAAGGTGAGGCAGAAGTTTTAGCTCAGGAGCTCAAGTCGTGCACCATTCCTGTTATCGGCGTACTTGGCAATCACGATTATGAAAAAGGCCGGCATAAGCTCATACGGCAGATACTTCAAAACAACAATATGACCATCCTTGATGGGGAAGCAGTTGTTGTTGAGGGGGTTGGTTTTGCAGGTGTCAAGGGATTTGGAGGTGGATTTGACGGACACATGCTTTCTATGTTTGGAGAGGGCGCAATGAAGGCCTTTGTGCAGGAGGCTGTGGACGAGGCTTTGCATCTGGACAGAGCTCTGGCGAGGCTGGATCAGGACCATGAAAGCATCAGGAAGATTGTGCTGCTCCATTACTCTCCCATCAAAGAAACAGTGAAAGGAGAACCGGAACAAATATTTCCTTTTCTTGGTTCATCCCGGCTAGCAGAGCCCCTTACCAGACGAAACGTTGTGGCGGCCTTCCATGGCCATGCGCACGTGGGTCAGCTTAAGGGTGAGACCTCCGGAGGAGTGCCCGTTTATAATGTAGCGAAACCAATTTTGTCACGTATAGGATATGAATTTCCTTTCTTTGTTCTGGAAGTCTGATATTTGCATCTATGATGCGTCCTTCTACCTCCTTCGCGCTCCGGATATTTATTAAGATTGTGCTGGCCCTTATTGTGGCCGGCTTTGTATTCTACCTGTGCATTTATTTTGGTTTTTTTGGCGAAGTTCCAACGAAGAAAATACTTAAATCGCTTCAGAATAACAGCGCCTCAGAGATTTATACTGCAGACAGTGTATTAATAGGCCGGTACTTCATTCAGGATCGTACCAATGTAAAGTATCAGTCTATTTCTCCTTTTGTGGTTAAGGCGCTGGTCGCGACGGAAGACGCACGCTTTTATGAGCACAAGGGTGTTGATATGCGAGGCTTGCTACGTGTTATTGTTAAGACCATCCTCCTGCAGGATGAAAGTTCAGGAGGCGGAAGTACTTTAAGTCAGCAGTTAGCGAAGAACTTATTTCCGAGACAATCGCACAAGTTTTTGAGCACACCTATCAACAAAGTTCGTGAGATGATCACGGCGATACGCCTGGAAGCCGTGTATAGCAAGGAAGAGATCATTGAGCTCTACCTCAATACAGTGCCGATGGGTGGTAATATCTATGGAATTGAGCGGGCGTCACGGGTGTTCTTTAATAAGACGTCCAGCGATTTGAAGATGGAGGAAGCGGCTGTTTTAATCGGCATGCTTAAAGCAAATACCACATATAACCCAGCGCGGTATCCACAGCGCTCGCTGGAACGACGGAATGTGGTTATAGGGCAGATGCTTCGGGAAGGCTATATTACTCCTTCTGAAGCGGATTCGATCAAATTAAGACCGCTTATTCTTAGTTATAATAAAAACAGGGCCGGACAGGGAATAGCTCCATATTTGCGGGAATATTTACGAAAGGAACTTCTTAAATGGGCGGAGACGCATCTTGATGAGGACGAAAAACCTTACGATCTGTATACTGACGGGCTGAAGATCTATACAACGATCGACTCGCGCATACAACTGGAAGCGGAGCGCGCGGTTCGGACGCAAATGACTAAACTACAGCGGATATTTGACAGTCACTGGCGGAACCAGGCGCCATGGGGCAATAATACGTCGGTGATTACCTCAGCTATGCAGAAGTCAGACCGCTACGCCCTGCTAAAGGAAGCCGGTAAATCGGAAGAGGTGATCCGTGAGACTTTCAATAAAAAACGGCCGATGACGCTCTTTGCCTGGGGAGGAAACAAACAGGTTACGATAAGTCCCCTCGACTCCATTAAGTACTATCAGAAAATCCTGAACACTGGTCTGATCTCCATTGAAGCGGCAACCGGACACGTGAAAGCCTGGGTCGGCGGCATTCACCACCAGGTATTCAAATATGATCATATCTTGTCCCGGCGGCAGGTTGGTTCCACTTTCAAACCAATCTTATATACGGCAGCGTTGGAGAAGGGAATAGATCCATGCATGCTTATTGAAAATAAACGCGTGACTTATCCGCAGTTTGAGAACTGGTCGCCTCAAAATTCGGATGGTCGTTATACAGGAAAATACTCCATGAAGGGGGCCCTCGCTTATTCGGTGAATACTGTTTCCGCACAACTGATGATGCAAACTGGGATTTCTCAGACTATCTCTCTGGCACATCGGATGGGCATTACAAGTGAAATCCCAACGGTACCTTCCATCTCATTAGGAGCAGCAAGTCTGTCGCTCTTAGAACTGGTAGGGGCTTACACTGTTTTTGCCAATACGGGTCGTCTCGTGAAACCGGTTTCTATTACGCAGATCAAGGACCGGGACGGCAAAGTGATTCATGCGGCGAAGGAATCAGAAGGCAAACAGGTGATCTCTGCCAGAAATGCAGCGACGATGCTGGAGATGATGAGGGGTGTTGTTGATGCGGGTAGTGCCTCCCGGCTAAAGACCGACTTTGGCCTGAGTATGGATATGGCCGGTAAGACCGGTACCACACAAAATCAGGCAGATGGATGGTTCATAGGTATTACGCCGAAACTGGTAACGGGCGTTTGGGTTGGAGCAGAAAACCCCTTGGTTCGGTTCAGATCACTGAAGCTTGGTCAGGGTGCTAACACGGCACTGCCTGTTTGGGCCACCTTCATGAAGAGCCTGGTGTCTAAGCCGCAGTTCTCGTTTTACCGTTACAGCAAGTTCAGACCGCTGGGCGCAGAGGTTGTGGCGCGACTGAACTGTCCGCTTTTTGTTGAGGATGAAATCATTGAAGAGCCAGTGAAGAAAGAGAGCTTTTTCAAGCGGATATTTAAAAAAGGAATCGGCATATTTAAGAAAAAGAAGAAAGACAAGGATGAGCCGGAGCAAACTCAGTAAACCTGCTTTTCAATCAGGTGCTTCCAATATCTTTTAGGAACATGACGCAAATGCAAGGCGGTATTTTTACGCGAGTCGATAGAAACGTGTTTGAAATAGTCTTTCCACATATTTTGATATAGCGCTTCTGATTCTGCGAAGGCATTGGGATTCGTTTTTCCTTCACTGAAGGTGAACTGTACCTCCTCTACCTTCTGAAGATCGTAATAGATCCCATACTTTCTTCTTTTGTCATAGATGATCCATTCCTGATCGGCATAGCGCCTTTTGAAATGTCCGGCGATTAAAGGAATAACGTTGAAATCGGGCTCGATCTCTGCGAAATAAATATTATCCGATGTAAGCTGAAAACGTATGAACGCTTTCATCCGGTGTCTCTCCCGACTCACCATTTTAGCGATCTGCGTTACTTTCAAAACATCAGCATTTCCATAGGCGTTTTCGGACAAGCCAGCTGAGAAAACTGCCCGGGCATAGCGGACGATGAGAGAGGGAACCTCAGGCGATTCGGAGAGGAAGCAAGCATATAAGTCGCCTAACGCTTTGGCAGAGAGCTTCCCGGCTAAACCTTTAGACACACGAACTGCATGCTCCGGATCTGTGTAGACCATTCTTTCCGAACTAAAAGCGTCTGCCTGATTATGAGCGTGAGCACTGACAGAAACAGCTCCCAGTTTATATTCATAGACATCGAAAATACAGCATAACAGACCGTGCCAGCTACCATCAAAAACTAATATTGTCATGTAAACAATTCGAGTTGTGCTGGCTGACCTTTAAGATATTTGCTAGCCGATGTTGACAAGATGTACTGCTTGATCTGAGTGGCAGAGAGATTCCTGCGCTCAAACTCCCGACTACTACAGGTGATAAAATATCGTGCGCGATTCAGTGCAACACCAAGCTTCTTAAGATGATCCCAATTTAAGCGCTGATAGATACGGGCGGAGACAATCTTTTGGGCGGACTGAACACCAATGCCGGGAACCCGCAGAATGAGCTGGAGGTCTGCCTTGTTGATATCTATTGGAAACTTGTCGAGGTTCCTTAGCGCCCAGCCTAGTTTAGGATCGATATCCAGATCCAGATGTGGCGTCGCCGGGTTAAGAAGCTCCCGCACGTTGAAGCCATAGAAGCGCATAAGCCAGTCTGCCTGGTACAGACGGTTCTCCCGGACCATTGGAACTGCCGTGTTCAACATAGGCAGGCGGCTATCGTTACTGATAGGAACATATCCGGAATAGTAAACTCTTTTGAGGCTAAAATTGCGATACATGCTATCGGCTGTATACATAATATCTTTGTCGGTCTCCTTAGTAGCTCCGATGATCATTTGAGAGCTTTGCCCGGCAGGGACAAATAAGGGAGACTTCCGGAATAGTTTTCGCTCCTCCTTGTTTTGAATGATTTCATTCTTGAGATAATTCATTGGACGAATCATGTCCTGCCGATCTTTGTCGGGCGCTAAAAGCTTCAGTCCGCTCTCCGTAGGTATTTCAATATTCACACTCAGCCTGTCTGCATACAATCCAGCCTCCTTCATTAGTTCATCACTGGCCCCGGGAATTGTCTTCAAATGGATATATCCGTTAAACTTATGTTGCTGTCTTAACTCTTTTGCCACGCGTACCAATCTTTCCATGGTATAGTCTGCATTCTTAAAAATTCCGGAGCTTAAGAATAGCCCTTCGATGTAATTCCTTCTATAGAAATTAATGGTCAGGTCGACTACTTCCTTTACAGTGAAAGCTGTCCGTTCGATATCGTTACTCTTCCTGGTAACACAATAAGCGCAGTCGTAAATACAAAAATTGGTTAGTAATATTTTTAGCAGAGATACGCATCGACCGTCAGAGGTGTAGGTATGACAGATGCCACTTCCTGTATCCCCCAATCCTTTGTTTGTATTTTTTCGCGTACTTCCGCTTGAAGCACAAGAAACATCATATTTAGCGGCATCGGCCAGTATTCTCAACTTTTCTCTAACACGTTCTGACATAGAGTAAAATTACTAATTAAATTAGCAAATCAAGAAATTATAAAAACAAAGATCCGAGTACAGGGCCTATGACGATTACATTCTTTAACTTAGCTAGGCACAAAATATTCTATGAAGCAAACTCGTGAAATAAAGAATTTTATTTACAGCCAATACTTTGCAGACGGCCTCAGAATTTCCTTCGGAGTTTTACTTCCTCCTCTCCTGCTTTCACAGCTTGGGCATCTGGAAACGGGGATCGCCGTTTCTATGGGCGCTATTACCACTAGTATACCCGATAATCCCGGTCCTGTAATCCATAAAAGAAATGGTATGCTGTTCTGCATGCTCTTCATGGTGATTGTTTCCCTTTTAACAGGACTTATAAATGACTACCCTTTGCTTATCGTCGCTGAGGTCTTCTTTTTGTGTTTTTTCTTTTCGATGTTCAACATCTTTGGAAACCGTGCATCAGCTATAGGGACAGCGGTATTAGTGATCATGATCATCAACATTGACCAGAACTTTACTGTCAAAACTATCTTTGAGTACACGGGTTTTCTATTGGCCGGCGGGATCTGGTATATGGGACTTAGTCTAGCTGTCTCACAGTTTCGGCCCTACCGAATCGCCCAACATGCTATCGCTGAGTGCATTGAGCAGGTTGCTGAATATGTTAAACTGAAGGCACTTTTTTATGATGAAAAGGCGGATTTTGATGATACTTACAAAAAGTTGATTGACCAGCAGATCATCGTTCATCAACAGCAGGATAACGTCAGGGAGATCATTTTTAAGAATAAGATGTTCCTGAAGGATCCAACAAATACAGCAAGAGTACTTACACTGGTGTTTATTGATATCATTGATCTGTTTGAGCAGACGATGGCGACTCACTATGACTACACAACCATACGCAATAACTACGCCTCCAGCGGTATTTTAAAGGACTTCAACAAAGTCATTTTCAACCTTGCCAAAGAGCTCGAAAATATGAGTTTCGACATTAATTCAAATGAAAGACCCAGGCCGGTTCAGGATTTTAAACAGCAGCTCGAAGACTTGAAAGTCAGGATTGATCAGGTTGAAAATAACCTTGTCCTTAAAAAGATCCTGATCAACGTTCGGAATATGGTTAGCCGCATTGAGAATATGTACAGCTATTTCAGCAAAAAGGGTCTGGAAAATGTTGGTATAAGCAATGAAAAGGATCTCGGTAGATTTGTCCAAACACAAACAATTGACTTCAAATTATTCATTGAGAACTTAAGCTTTGAATCGTCTACCTTCAGGCATGCGCTTCGTGTGGCGATCGTAGCTATGATAGGTTATGGCGTATCTAAACTTCTTCCCCTTGGCCATCATAGCTATTGGATTCTTTTAACTATCGTTGTGATCCTCAAGCCGGGATTCAGCCTCACGAAGACTAGAAACTATGAACGCTTAATAGGAACCATTATTGGAGGAATTGCAGGGGCTCTCATCGTATACTACGTAAAGGATACCACGATACGTTTCTTCTTTCTGATGATTTTCATGATCGGTGCGTACAGCTTCCAGCGCCTGAACTATGTAGTCAGTGTATTGTTCATGACCCCGTATATTCTGCTGATGTTCAGTTTTATCGGATTGGGAAACCTTAGTCTTGTGCAGGAAAGGATCATGGATACTTTCATTGGGTCTTTCATTGCCTTTATTGCCAGCTACCTTCTTTTTCCTTCATGGGAGTACCCACAATTAAGAAAACACATGCGAAAGCTACTGATCGCCAATTATCAGTACTTAACAAAAGTTGCCGAAGGGCTGATTGGCAAAGAGCTTGATCTGACTGAATACAAGCTGATTCGAAAAGAGCTTTATGTATCTTCGGCTAACCTGGCATCTGCATATCAGCGAATGCTTTCCGAGCCGAAAAGCAAACAGATCAAGGTGCGGGAAGCGAGTAAATTTATGGTATTGAACCATATGCTCTCTTCGTATATAGCTACGCTTATTTCAGCTTTGCGGAATGACGGTACAAGGCAGGCTGATCATACGCATATAAAATTGATCAGAAGAGCTTTATACCAGCTTTGTGAGGGTATCTCCCAGTTGCAGGGGGATGACGAGCCGTTCCTGGAAACGGAACTTCTCGCAGTTAATCCGGAACTACCTTCGGTAGAAGACAATAAGGATAGCAGGTTAATTACTGATCAGTTGGGGTTTATAAATAAAACTGCCGGTGATATTCTCAAAACAACGCAAAGAATTACAGAAGACTAAATAATCTCTAGGCTGTAGAATCTGACATTTTCGTCCGTAAACCCTCCATGATAAAAAGCGTGCAGAAACGACAAGCGGCAATAATTACTGGTATATCCCTGTTACAAAAGGAGCTTCGAAGCAAGTCCCAATAACAATAAAAAGCCAAAAACGTCAGTAAATGTGGTGATGATAATCGATGAGGCTATCGCAGGATCTATTCCAATACGTTTCAGGATGAGGGGAATAGAAGAACCTGCAATACCTGCTAGTATGAGATTGCCGGTCATCGCGGTAAAAATAACTAAGCCTAGCATGAGATTACCGTCGTAGAACAGGGCGAAGAGAAATACGACGAGTCCTATACAGGCCCCATTAATCAGTCCGACGGTAAATTCCTTCAGCACAGTACGATAAGCCTGGTTATCGGTTAAGTCACTCAAAGAGATACGCCTGATGGTGACGGCAAGGGCTTGAGTGGCAGTGTTACCACCCATACCTGCTATCATAGTCATATAGCCGGACAGCAGCAGCAGTTTGCTGATTGTCGGTTCGAAGTGCCGTATCACTGATGAAGCCAGAAAGGCCGTTCCGAGATTAACAACCAGCCAGGGAAGACGGCTTTTTACAGCCTCCTGCCAATTACCTGAGAGCGCTTCATCTTCAGAAACCCCGGATATCTTCAAGATATCCTCGGTGTTCTCTTCCTCCATAACGTCTATCACGTCATCGAAAGTAATACGTCCAAGGAGATGCATACGATCATCAACCACCGGGATACTGGTCAGGTTGTATTGCGAGATTAACCGGGCAACCTCTTCCTGGTCTGTATTGGCCTTAACGTAGACAAAATCTTCCTTAATAAGGTCTCTTATAAGCACTGTATTCCGCGACTTGATAATGTCTTTCAGCGATACAATTCCCAAGAGTAAATTCTTGTCATCCACCACATTGATAGTGTAGAACTCTTCCATCTCTTCAGACTGCCTGATGATCTGATCAAGAGCCTCGGTTTTGGTAAGCCGGCTGTTGACTTTAAGCACCTGCGTGTTCATCAGTCCCCCTGCAGTGTCTTCTTCAAACGTGAGGAGGTTACGGATATGCAAGGCGTCCTCTTCATCAAGGTCACTCAGGATTTCATTCTGGGTGTCTTCAGAAAGCTGACTTAGAATATCGGTTGCGTCATCATAGTCCAGCTCTTCCATGATCTCCGAGCGCCGTTCAGGATGAAGGTTTTCCAGAATACGCTCCGGATGTATCTCAGCATCCATTTCGGCGATAATCTCGGAAGCTGTTTCCGAGGGAAGGATATTGATGATGTAATCCCGGGATTCCTGCGGGAGACTGGCAAAGAGAATCGCAATTTCTGAAGCATGGTATTCCGAAAGCAGGGCTTTTAATTCTTCGTCCCCACTTTCAAGCGCCTGCTTAAGGCGTTGAATATCCGTTTTGTTCAGTTCAAATGATTGCATTGATCGCTAAAATAGTAAAATGAATCCGGCATACAGCTTTTAACTTCAGAACGGGAATAGAGTTTGCTTTTCAAAGAAAAGTTATCAGAAGTTCCGACTCCCAACAAGCAGGTGGCAGCGTTGGATTACAGGAAGGCAGCACTTTGCGGTCCCTGGTTGAACAGCAGATCAATAATACTCAGGTTAGGCAAAAAGCCATTCCTATCGTCAAAGACCTGGAAGTACTCTTTAAAACCGCGGCTTGAAGGCAGCTTAGGATGGATCGACTTCCGGTAATCGTCCATATCGTTATACGTCTCCTCATAAGTAGAGTTAAACGTATGCGGCAATTCAAGTTTCAAGCTTTTAGTTAGCAGCTGCAGCAATTCAAGGTTATAGTCAAACAGAAAATCCCACTTCTCTTCATAGAACCTTGCAAAAGCATCTTCATAGAATTCAAAGTAAGCAGAACGTCTGTATGAAGTCTGAATACTCATCCAGTGTAATCTTTGCCAGTTAAAATCATAGCTGATCTTCACATCCCTTACCTTTGTATGCACCTTAGATCCTTTAATTACCGGAACAATAAGATCAAGTTTACCCTGCGGAGAGTGGATGATTGCCCTGTTACGGTAAGTCTGCTTAGGAAAATGCTCCGAAGCCTCGATGACTATCTGCTCTTTGTGAGCCTTCATCTGGCTAAAAAACTCTACGGGTGGAAGGTAAAATAAAGGAAAGATTGCGCCTTTGTGCATGCTATGTACTATGTTTGTATTTGCTGGCACGAAATTAACTATAAAAATACAGATGAAGAAGGTTCTTAAAAGCCTTATCCAATATCCGCTATATATTCTCTCATTACTTCCGTTTCGGGTACTGTATTTACTTGCCGATTTTCTTTACCTCGTTTTATATCATGTAATAAAGTACAGGAGAACTGTAGTCATGGTAAATTTAAAAAACTCATTTCCTGAGAAAACATCCGAGGAGCTTAGAAGCATCGAAAAGAAGTTTTATAAGAACCTTGTCGATATTATGGTAGAAACGCTTAAGATGGCGTCTATGTCTGAATCGTCAATCCAAAAGAGGCTAAATATCACGAATAAGGAATTGATTCAGAATTTCTATCATCAGGGACGCCCCGTTATGATTGTTACGGCGCATTACGGTAATTGGGAATGGGGCACCCCTATTATATCATCCCTTTATCCGGATCCCTGCCTGGTGGTATACAAACCTATATCGGATAAGAACTTTGAGGGAATTCTCAATGGCTGGCGATCCAGATTCGGCGCTATTATGGTACCTATGAAAAGTACGCTGCGAGCGCTGCTTGCGTGCAAGTCGGACACGTTCTGCCTGGCTCTTGTGGGCGACCAGACACCTGTGCGCAGCGAAACACAATACTTTACTAACTTTTTAAATCAGCGTACCGCAATATTTCTCGGCATTGAAAAGATTGCCATAAAAATGAATATTCCGGTTGTATATGCTCATCTGGATCGTGTGAAGCGTGGATTCTATGAATGCCATCTCACCACATTGTTCGAAAACCCCAAAGAAACAAACGAGCATCAGATAACAGAGGCCCATACCCGCTTTCTGGAGCAAATTATAATTAAAAAACCGGAGATGTGGCTATGGTCTCATAAACGCTGGAAGTTTAACGAATTACAAGGCAATGTCAGATAAACCGAGTGTAGCAATCGTTATTTTAAACTGGAATGGCCAGGCCCTTCTGGAAAAATTTCTGCCCTCTGTTGTGAACTCAACATACACTAATCTCCGGATCGTGGTAGCCGATAATGCTTCCACCGACGATTCTGTGAATTACGTCAAGACAAATTTCCCTTTTATTGAGATTATTCAAAATGCTCAGAACGAAGGGTTCGCTTCAGGGTATAATACTGTTCTAAAACAGGTTGAAGCAGACTACTATGTGCTCCTTAACTCTGATGTTGAGGTTACACCTGACTGGATTGAGCCCGTTATCGCATTAATGGAGAGTGACGAACTCATCGCCGCTGCGCAGCCGAAGATAAGGGCCTTTTATAGTCCGCATCTCTTTGAACATGCCGGGGCAGCAGGCGGCTTTATCGATACTTACGGCTATCCATTCTGTCGTGGACGGATATTTGGCTCTGTTGAAAAAGATGAGGGACAATACGATCAATCATCTGAAATATTTTGGGCGAGTGGTGCTGCCTTATTTATTAAAAGCCGTTACTGGAAAGATGCTCAAGGATTTGATGCTGATTTCTTTGCTCATATGGAGGAGATTGATCTGTGCTGGCGTCTGAAGAGGCAAGGCCTGAAAATTATGTATTGCCCTGATTCCACGGTATACCATGTTGGTGGAGGAACGTTGGAGACGGAGAATCCTTATAAAACATATCTCAACTTCAGGAACAACCTGTCCATGCTTGTAAAGAACCTGGACGCCGACAGATGTTTCTACGTCATCTTCATGCGCTTCTGGCTGGACCTTATCAGTCTTTTGAAATTCGCGTCTGCCGGAAAGTTCAAACATGCGATGGCTATCAGCAAGGCACACCAGTCATTTTTTTCTGACCTCCGCAGAAACCGGGGAAAAAGAGGCAAAAGCGACAGGCCGTTTAATGATAAAGGTCTTTACAAGAAATCAATTGTCTGGCAATATTTCGTCAGGGGCAAAAAGCACTTCAGCGAGCTCCCAAAATAATGCTTATCAGATCGGGCAATGATCTTTAAGCCGACAATAACCAGATCTGTTGGTTCCCAGAATTGAAATACGATTTGAACCCCTAAATCAGCTTCCTAAGGCCTTAAGGTGCGTTCTTTAAAGCCACTACGCCTCCAATGATAATTATCGAAGGATGTGTCAGCTGGTTGCGTTCAGCAATAGCCGGCAGATCCTTCACTAATCCGCTTCCCGACTTTTCCTTGAAATGTGTAGCATGCTGAATGATCGCCGCAGGCGTATCCCCCCGACCTTCCTGTATATAGGTTTCTGCTATCTCATGAACCTTCTTCATACCCATATAGATCACAACCGTTGCATTGCTCTTCATCGCCAGTCGCAGGTCGGAAGACAGTCCTCCATCCTTTTTCGTCCCGGTCAATACCCAGATACCCTCACTAATTGCACGATGCGTAAGCGGGATATCACTAAAGCCGGAAGCCTGCATACTGGTGATACCCGGTATATAAAATGTAGCGATTCCCAACTGTCTGGCGAAGAGCACTTCTTCGAAACCCCTTCCAAAAATGAAAGGATCACCTCCCTTCAAACGTACAACCATCCCCTTTTCAAAAGCCTTATCCCGTATAATTTCATGTATCGTTTCCTGGGCGGTGTAATCACCATAAGGGTGCTTACCCACATAGATTAACTCGCAATCAGTCCTCGCAAAGTCGAGAAGCTCCTTATTAGCTAGATTATCGTAGAGAATTACCGGCGTGCGCTGGATGACTTTCAGTGCTTTTACTGTTATAAGTTCCGGGTCTCCCGGTCCTGCTCCCACTACATATAACTCCGGGGTAAACTCTTTTTCCTGCATATTTGTTATTAGACAGGGAAATTAGCAACAATTTTGAAATATCCCTATTTCAGACGCAGAATAGATTAAATAAGCTTAATTTAGAAAGTATAGAAGAACGATATGAGATACAATCAAGTCGGAAAGTCAGATATCAGGATCAGCGAAATTGGGTTTGGATGCATGTCGCTCGAAAGCGATGAGCAGGTAAACAAGCGCATTGTTGACGAAGCAATCGCAGCAGGAATCAATTTTTTCGACACCGCAGACCTATATGATAAGGGCGAGAACGAAAAGCAGATTGGAAGGTTACTGCGCGGCAGGCGCACGGATTGTATCATAGCAACTAAAGTGGGAAACAGGTGGAAGGAAGACGGTAGCGGATGGGATTGGGCGCCTGGAAAAGACTATATAATCAGGACTGTGGAAGACAGCCTCAGGAGGTTGGAAACTGACTATATCGATTTATACCAACTGCACGGCGGTACTATTGAAGACCCGATAGACGAAATCATCGAAGCCTTCACTATTCTGGTGGATCAAGGCAAGATTCGGGCTTACGGAATATCCTCCATACGGCCGCAGGTTATAAGGGAGTACGTGAGCAAATCAGCAATGGTTAGCGTCATGATGCAATACAGTCTGCTTGACAGAAGGCCTGAAGAAAGCGTGCTCAAACTACTTCAGGATAATCAGATATCCGTTCTTGCACGTGGCAGCCTCGCTCAGGGATTGCTTTCAGGAAAGCCAATCCGGGAATATCTGAGCTATTCAACTGAAGAAGTTGAATCAGCGGCCAAAGCTGTCCGCTTTGTGGCTGGTACAAAGCGGAGTACTTCACAAACGGCAATCATGTATGCATTAAAGAAGCAGCCTGTAGCTTCCGCGGTAGTGGGTATTCGCACTCTGGACCAGTTGCGGGATGTGGTGAATATTACCTCCGTCACGGAGCTTACCGCCGCCGAGCATCAATTCCTCAGCGAAAGCCTGAAGCCTGGCATGTATGACAAGTTCCGTTAAGGTCAGGGCCGATAGATCGTCTTTACGTTTACAAATTCTTTGATGCCGTACACGCCCAACTCCCTGCCATAGCCAGATTGCTTTATTCCACCGAAGGGAAGCTCAGGGATCGAGTGAACATAGTCGTTGATAAAACAGCAGCCTGCATCGATCATACTTTCCGCAATCCTTGAGGCCCGCTGTATATCCTGCGTAAAAACCGCCGATCCCAGGCCAAAGACAGTGTCATTAGCTACGTTTATTGCTTCGGCTTCATCTTTCACAACAATGACTGATGCTACCGGTCCGAACAACTCTTCATCATACGCGGGCATCCCTTTTTTTACGTTAGTGAGAATGGTCGGCGGATAAAACGCATGCGGTCCTTGCTCAACCTTACCACCAAGAATGCACTCTGCGCCTGCCTCTATGCTTTTCTGTACTTGATCATGCAGCTCGTCGCGCAATTTCACCGTAGCCATAGGTCCGATTTCCGTCTGTTCATCCATCGGATCACCTGGCTGTTGAGCGCCCATTTTTTCTTTAAAGCTCTCGATAAACTTCTCTGCAACCTGGTCCAGTACGATGAACCGCTTCGCAGCGATGCAACTTTGCCCAGTATTGATTAACCTGCTTTCTGCACATTTAGCGGCTGCAAGATCGATATCAGCGTCCTCTAAAATAATATAGGGATCGCTTCCCCCAAGCTCCAGCACAGCTTTCTTTAATAACGAAGCAGCTTGTCCTGCCACCTTCATTCCCGCCCCGGTGCTTCCGGTAAGCGTTACTGCCTTTACAACTGGATTTTTAATAATCTCTTCGACCTCGCTGCTTCCAACCAACAGAGTCTGAAATACGTTCTCCGGAAGACCGGCTTCCCGTACGATTTCCTCGATAGCGAGGGCGCAACCCGGAACATTGGAAGCATGCTTCAACACTGCGGTATTACCAGCCATAAGTCCCGGCGCCAGAAAACGGAAACTTTGCCAGAAAGGAAAGTTCCAGGGCATCACGGCAAGGATTACGCCCAGTGGCTGAAAAGTGATATAACTCGAACTGGCATCGGTGTCAATAGTTTCCTGTTTAAGGAACTCTCCGGCGTGCTCGGCATAATAGCGGCATACTAACGCACATTTACTGATCTCAGCCATTCCCGCCTTGACAGGTTTTCCCATTTCTTCTGCCATCAGCTCCGCGAGTTGTCGTTTTCTAAGCTCGAGAACTTCAGATACACTCAGCAGATATGCGCCACGTTCAGTGTAGGACAAAGTCTTCCAGCTAAGGAAGGTCTTTTCTGCGCCTTCCAGCTTCGCGCTTACTTCCGATGCTGAATGAGTTTGGTATTCTTTTATCAGATCTCCGGTTAGGGGGTTAATGGCTTTCATATTAAACAAAATTTTGTATGCACACAAAAGAGGCCATAGCTCAGAGAGTTAAGGCCTCGAAATATAAAGGTTATTAAAAGAAGTTTTCCTTCGAAATTAAGAAACCGGATAGGTCTGGGGGGAATTTAATGGTAATGGTGCCGGGGTCTCGAAAGAATCGTCCATAGCAGATTTAAGCGGACAGTATCCCGTCAGTCCACGTTGCAAAAGAGATCCGCCAATCATGATCTTACCCAGAGAAATTATCGGATGGGAAAAGATACCGGTTATGCCGCTGAAAAGAATGTAGGCTCCTGTACCCAGTGAAATTATTCGCTCTGACTTGCCAACATTTGCATCAGGGTTCTCTTGAAGAAGCGGACCGTTGAATGACTCTTTCAAAGTGTCAATTATTTGATTGTTCATAGCTGTGTTATATAGATGTTTAAATGACAACACCCGGAATCGAACACTGTTTAAAAAGATTTTAAAAACAATTATCCATGGGGGAGGAAATACACTCAGATAGCGGGGAACGCTCGATGAACTGAATTATTTTCAATTAAATCAAAAAAAACTTTGACACACTAAAATTTTACATATATTTGATCAAGCTCATCTGGCTAATTATAAACCAAGCCCTTATCTCACCAAGATAAGGGTTTTTCATCCTTTTTCCCTAAAAGTCCTCAATATCAAGCTCCAAAGCCCCAGATCGTTTAAGCGAATAACAATTTATTCCAAGAGAATCCGCTTGAGCAAGCCATCGGTCAGTATTTTGTTTACTATTCTTCATCCCGATAATCACGTACCTGATTTTATGGGTTTTTAACAGCAAAGGAAGTTCCAGGGAAGGATTATCGTGAAGCATAACTATCCGCTTTCGCTGAATTGAGTCCGCCACATGGTTCCGGCTTCTCCGGATAATATTTGTGGACTCCGGCATCCGCAGGGACAAGCTTTTACCATCGATCATTTCAAGTTCCAGATTCTGAAAGCGAATTCTGCCACCAGATCCCTTCAGATCATTTTCAACTAACGAGGCATCGATATGCGCAACTTTATTTAAATGCAAATTCCTGTCGCGTATCAGCGGCATTACCGAATAAGATAAAGCTTTGTCTCCGACATCCATATCTGTGAGAATCGTCGCTATACCTGTCCGGGTGAAAGCCACAGCAACATGGTTTCTTACAGAATAAAAGACAACTGATTTCTTCTTCCAGATTATAAGCCCGCTCACCGAATAGATCGATGTAAGTAACACCGACAGAATCACTGCACACCATATCGCCCGTTTATTCTTCTTTGTCATTCCAACAAAAAAGAATACTATAAAAAGATAGATGAGCAGATAAAACGTAATATGTAAATGATAGCCATGCAGACTCGATGACGGCAATTTCTCAATAAAGCGCAAACCGGCGTTCAGCAAATTGATTCCGTTCTCCATCAGCCAGGCCAGGCAGCGCAAGGGCATGTCTGCAAAAGACGGGAGAAACGCCATAAGTAAGAAACCCACGCCGGCGTACATCACTACAGTTACGGGCAGCATAATAAAGACATTGCTTGCCAGGAAATACAGTGGAAACTGATTAAAGTAATACAGACACAAGGGGAAGGTGGCCGCTTGCGCGGCAAGCGAAAATGCGATGTAAGACCATATAACCTGGCACATCCTGGATCGAAACTTAAGCATCCCGTTTATTGCAGGGTAAAATAACACTAATCCGAAGACTGCTATATATGATAGCTGGAAGCCGATGTCGAATAACCAAAGCGGCCTGCTGAGCAACTGAAAAAACGCCGCCGCAGACACACAATTGAACATATCTGCGTTTCGGTTTATTAGCCGGCCGGCTATCATGAAGCTGACCATGACCGCTGACCGGCAAGCTGCTGCTGAAAGACCCGAAAGCAAGGTATAGAGCCAGACGAACGCGACAATTAGCAGCGCCTGCACGATATTCATCTTACGCCCTTTCCAGAAACCAAGTAAATACCCTGCGAGTGCAGCAACAATCGCAACATGCATCCCTGAAACAGACAGTACATGCATCACACCTGTAGCACTATACGTATTCAGGATCTCCCTGCTTAAGTCTGCCTTATATCCCAGCAACAATGTAGAAATCACTGCGGCTGCCTCGCCATCTTTGACATACTCATCGAGCTTTCTGACCACTTTCTTTCGAAGTTTTACAGCTTCATAAAATAAGTTACCGGACTTCTCCCCCACCCGTACTACCTCAGAAGCCTTTAAAAAGGTCTGATGCCATATACTATTGTTCCCCATATATCGGCGATAGTTAAATTCCCCGGGGTTTGCCGGCCCTTCGATCTCAGAAAAGCGGGAAGGCACCAGCAGCATCTCTCCTATCGATAAGTTCGCCGTTAGAGCCGGATCCTTCAAACAGGATATCAGCAATTTACCTTCGGAACACGAATTTACGGAACCACTTATAGCCTTATGCACAATCGCTTCAAAGCGGATTGTGGTAGCTTTTTCCTGAGGCTCCGAGCGTATCTCAACCAAAAGTTGTTCCGAATACTGGTTGCTAAAATGATGCTTCTCCTGATCAAGCAGGAACGAACCGGTATGGGTAAACGCTGCTGAGAATATGAACGTCTGAAAAAGTAAACCAGGCAACCACGGCTTTAAATAAAGCTGATATTGTTTGTACTTCGAATGTACTATCAGCAGGAACGCTATAAACAAAAGCGTAAAGCCAGATATCCAGTGATAATCAGTGAGGCTAAGTCCGCTGCAACACCGGGCGACCACACCTGCCGTCATCGGCAACAGCAACCTCAGAAAGACATGTTTACTGACGGGTTTCATTTAATGACATACCTTATCTGAAACTTAACATCAGACTTACTCCGTCCGGAGATCAGATCCAGTCCGCTTCCTATCTCATCCTTGCCGTTATAAACAGTCATCGCATATCGAAGCCATAGATCTATCGCCTTGCCGACGCGATACCTGCCGTTCAGGTAATACCTCACTCCGCTATCCTGATAGGCGGGGATTGCGTAGCTATACAGCACATCGTTTTCAAAAGCATAAAGCCTCGAATCGAAACCGTCGGTATCAAACAAAGCAAGTCTGCAGTTACCACTGAAACGGCCACCCAGAGGTTTGTAGATAATATCCTGATAGAGCATCATCCCACTTTCCCGTTCTGCATCCTTTTGAAACCGAACCAACTCAGCCCGGTTTCTGAGCGTCCAGGTCCTGCCGATCTTGTAGCTTAGATCAATCCTGTAGTTTTCCTTTTCCATAGGCACCAGATAATTCACCGCATTTTCAATATCGTCATTCTGCTGTTTGAAGACTGACCTAAACCGTAGAGCAAGTCTGGTCTCCCTGTTAGGCGACCAAATAGCCTGTGTTAGAATCTCTTTTCCCAAAGACGGCCCATCAACCCTGTACCGCATCCAGGGGAACTTGAACAAGTCAGTATAAAAAGACCACTCCATCCTGGAGTTCAGCCGGATATGCAACCCGGAATAAAGTCCCCGTTCATTGGAAACACCACTACCTTCGGTTACCGACTGATTGAAAAAGGAATAGTAATCCCGCTGGTAATTGCGGTAAAGCACAATTGCGGAGACCTGCTTCGATAAGCTTCCCATGAGGCCGCCTATCATTGCAAGACCGCTGCCGAAGCTATGAGACAGCTCTGCAAATGAATAAGTGTTCTTCCACGTATAGTTATAGTACAGAGATCCGTTCGTGAGAACGGATCCCATGAAGTCGAATTTCCGGTAGAGTGTCTCACTTTCCTGTAATGGCTTACTAAAGCGGGTCTGGTACAGCAGAGTTCCAATCCTTAGCCCCTTGTTCTCATATTGCATAACGGTACCATAAACCAACTGACTTTCTGTGCCTTTCTTGCTCAGCTCTGATACAGTGCGATGAAGTCCGCTCGTACTTATTGAATTTATAGAAGCGGATTGTAGTGAATCTGACGCTACCATCGCAGCGTCAATTCGCTTAAAAGAGACAAAAGGTGTGAACTCCAAGTTTTGCAAACCAATAGTCGCGGCTGCCCCCCGGAAGAAACCAGACTCGTTGGTTGAGGAGTAAGGCTTAAGACCTGACTGTATCTTCGCAATGCCGCTTATGCTTGCTCCCTTACCAAAGCCGAGGCCCGACCATAAAGCTACGCCCTGTCCAAACTGCAACGAGTAGTCGCCGATCGCCAGCTTCCTCACGGTATGTCCACCTCTTACAAAGACGTTGGCCGAATAGAAGTCAAAGCCGTAGGTCCTATTACCAAAAGAAAAACGCTCACCTGCATCTTTTTCCATCGTCAGTCCTGCGGAAATTCTGTTCCCTCTATAATACCTTAGACGCGACACCAGCCGATAAGAAGCACCTTCATAATGGCGCACTGAATCCTCAGTCTCATAACCTTTCTGACTCTCCAGAATCCTTCCATAAGTCGCCATCCATTCCAGTCTGGAAGTCTGAGGCATTCCCCGTTTTTCCAACAAGGCGGGCTTACCAATAAAAACAAAAGGCAGCAACCGCTCAATAACAGACCAGCTAAAAAGATCAATAAGCTGCAGCTCCTGAATATCTGTAAAAGGTCCGTTTTCGCGACGGTATCGGATCAGGTTATCTGCCTGAAGAGGGCTCAGAAACACCAGTTCGCTCAGCTGCTCCGCGGTAACCGTATTCAAGTCATAAGGATGTTCTTTGAGGAAATACAATCTCTCGGAAAGTTCAGAGTAGTCATTCTCCTGCTGCTCGTTCTCCGCAATCGTTTCAAGCAGCGTTTCAATAAGCGGATCACTTTCTGTCTGAGCTCTCAGCTCAGGAATCAAAAAAAGAATTCCAAAGCACAAAAGGAGACCTCTAAAAGACATAAGCCAGGGAAATCTGAGGGTTATAACCCAACACAAGATGATTACTCACAGCAAGATCAACACTTACGTGTTTAAAAACGTACCCGAGCCCGGCATACTGATTAAAGGGATGTACGCCTACCCCTGCCCGAAACGCAAGCTGAGTGAGCAAACAATATTCCATACCAGCGCGAAAGTCGCCCCCACTATCATCATTCCCCGCAACAACAGATGTACTCAGCAGCAGCTCTTCAGAAAAGCGATAAGACGCGCCAACAGCCAGCTGAACCGGAATAACGGCGCCCGCCCCCTTGTCGTAGGAACTATTCGATAGGTTTGAAACATGCGCGCCTATAATCAGCTCTTTTGACGGCTTATACTGAAACCCTGCGTCAATTGAAAATCCGCCTGCGCTGCCATAAGAAGGTATTGAAAGCTGATGATAGTTGAAGTCAACCGCAGTATAAACGGCTTCACCAAACTTCCTTGCATAGGCAAGACCGAGACGCAGCTCCTTATAGGCAGAGAAACCAAAGCTCTGAAAACTTACGCCGAAAGCATGTTTTTTAAGAGGGTATACAAGTACCGCGGCTTCCGTACTAATGGAGGTACCCGGATAATTCTTTTGATAGGTGATTCCAACAGCTGGCGCAGCAAGTGACGCGATACCGGCCGGATTCGATTGGACGGACCAGACGTCCTGCAAAGCCACGCCCGTATTCCCAATAGAGGTAAGGCGCGAACCCGGGTTTATATCCTGTGCATTCAATGCTCCGGCCAACAGGGTTAAGAATAATGAAAGTCGGCAAACCTTCATAAAAACGATAATTGGTGCGCCGAAAAATAGAAAATTTAAAGTGCGGAGAAAAAAACTTGCAAAATATTTTCACACCTTCCGGTCATGAAGAAAAAAGCACCTCGTTTCTTACTTTTTACGGCACGAAAAAGATCAATTACCTTTTGCGGCTTTGAGACGAAGCTCCTTAGAAAGGCTGCTTCCCAGAAACCGGTCTATGAACGCATGAAGCAGATATAAGATCGGAGTCATGCCTATAGCAACAATAAACTTATAAGAATAATTTACAAACCCTATCGCAGCGACCATTTGCCAGCTCCAGTCATATTGTGGATTAAGGTAGAAAGCGATGAAGATGACGACGAAACTGTCAATGAATTGCGACACGACCGTCGATCCTGTAGCACGTAGCCACAAGTTCTTCTCCCCTGTCGCTCTCTTTATTCTGTGAAAGATCGCAACATCTGCAAATTGTCCGACGAGAAATGCGATGATAGAGCCAACTATTATCCACATTCCCTGTCCTACAACGCCCGAAAAGGCGAGGTTCATATCAATTTCCTGTCCATCAACCACCTGCTTTACCCAAAAATCCGCCGGTACCAAATCCATTGCAAACGCGATGACAAGAAAGGCATAAGCGATCAGAAAAGCGGTAAGAATCGACAGAAACCTGACTTGCTTCGGTCCATAATATTCGTTGATCAGGTCAGTAGTAATAAACACAAGCGGCCAGGTCAGCACACCAGCTGACATGTTAAAAGACAATCCGGGTACACCGAAAAGATCCATATCAAATTTCTGCATTCCAAGCGATTCTTCCACACTAAAGATCTTCACCCCTATTAGTTCAGCCAGAATAGTGTTAGCCACCAGAAAAGCGCCGAGCACCAAAAATAGCTTGCTTTGCCGACCTCCTTTTATCATAATAATCCTCTTTCTTAACAGTAAAGCTATAATTTTTCCCCATTTTTACACTTTCGATCTTGAAACAGACCAATCATCAGAATAAAACGTTAACATAGTCATTACATTTACGATCTGAATATTATTGATGAGCATATTAAAAATAACCACCTTTCAGGCATACCTATTCTGGGAAAACGTAGAAAAGAACCTGAAGAACTTGTCGCTGAGGTTATCATCTATCCGCGAAAAGACTGACCTGATTGTCTTGCCTGAGATGTTCAGCACCAGTTTCACCATGAACGCAGAAACGCTCGCAGAAGAAATGAACGGTCCAACGATGCAGTGGATGCTCGAGCAGGCTCAAAAGTTTAGCTGCGTAGTAACAGGCAGTCTCCCGATAAAAGAGGATGGAAAGTTCTTCAACCGCCTTATCTGGATGAGGCCCGATGGCAGCTTTGAGCAATATGACAAGAGACACCTCTTCGGCCTTGGAAAAGAAGACCGTGTATATTCCCCCGGAAAAGAAAAGCTCTTTGTCGAGCTGAATGGCTGGAAAATATGTCCTGTTATCTGTTACGATCTGCGATTCCCCGTTTGGTTACGGAATACGGATGCTGAATACGATATCCTGCTGGTAGTGGCAAACTGGCCAGAGAAACGGTCTTCCCACTGGAAGACGCTTATTCCGGCGCGTGCCGTTGAAAATCAGGCTTTTGTTATCGGAGTAAACCGTGTAGGCCATGATGGCAACGAGGTGTATCACGCAGGTGATTCCATGTGTATCGACCCTAACGGAAAGACGGTCTATTACAAACCCAATGACGAGGACCTGTATACGTTTTCCATCTCAGACGATGAGCTTCACAGAGTAAGAAGAACCCTGCCGTTCCTTAAAGACGCAGACCGGTTTGACATTAAAGATTAGTACATTCACGAACACAATAATATCTATTTTTGCATAGAAGGATAAGCTATTTCCGACACATATATGTTTAAAGAAATCAAGATTAAGCCCCTAAGATATCTTATAATACTCCTATATTTTATCATCATCTTTTTTTGCGCCATTGAACTGAACTTTCTATGGCTTTTTGGATACTCACCCACTATCAAAGATATCCAGGCACCCAATATGCGAATAGCGTCTGAACTTTATACAGCAGACAGCACGCTTATCGGAAGATATTATAAGGAGAACCGAACTCCCGTCGAGTTTAAACAAATCACCAAAGGAACCATAAATGCCCTGGTAGCGACCGAAGACGTCCGCTTCTTTAACCACTCGGGAGTCGACCTCAGATCACTCCTCTCCAGCATGGTCTCCACTGTATCCGGAGACAAGCGCGGAGCCAGTACCATCACCCAGCAGCTTGCCAAAAACCTTTACCGTACCAGAAATAACAAACAGCAGGGCCTGATCCGCAAGATTCCTGTCGTCAGAACAGTTATCTATAAATTCAAGGAGTGGCTTACGGCCATGAAGCTTGAACAACAATACAACAAGGAAGAGATCCTGACCATGTATTTGAACACCGTTCCCTTTGGAAGTAATACGTATGGCATTAAGACAGCCTCTAAGCTCTACTTTAACCGCGAACCAGAGCAGCTGGAAATAGAGCAGTCGGCACTCCTGGTGGGAATGCTGAAAGCTACTACTACTTATAACCCTGAAAATCATCCGGAAAGGGCACTGGAAAGACGTAACGTCGTCCTCTCTCAGATGGAGAAGTACGGATATCTTACAAAAGACGAATTTACACGTTACAGCAAACGTGCCCTTGATATCCGCAAAGGTCAGATCACAGAAGAAGAACGGGGCGACTCCTACCTTCGCTCTGCGGTTGAACGTTACCTCAGCAAATGGGCTGAAGACAACGGATATGACCTGTACGAATCAGGACTAAAGATTTATACAACCATAGACTCCCGGCTGCAAAAGCATGCCGAAGAGGCCGTGGGTGAACAGATGAAAATCCTGCAAAAAAGGCTTAACAATGCCTGGGGCAATGAAGAGCCGTGGCGGACATCGGATGGTAAGGTAATTGAGGACTTTCCGCAGAAAGCAGCACAACGTCTTCCTATATACTCCGCGCTGAAAAAGAAATATAACGGTAACCAGGACTCTATCGACAATTACCTGAATACACCCAAGAAAATGAAAGTTTTCAGTTGGGAAGGCGATAAGGAAGTTGAGTTTTCAACCATAGACTCTATTAAGTACTACGCGAGTATCCTGAATACCGGCATGATGACCCTTGATCCCTTCAACGGACACATCAAAGTTTGGGTTGGAGGAATTGACTTCAACCACTTTAAGTACGACCATGTAAACCAGGCTAAACGTCAGGCAGGCTCCACCTTCAAACCCTTCGCCTATCTTGCAGCACTTGAAAGCGGGATGTCTCCCTGCGATATGTTCACAGATAAACCTGTGAGAATTGAATACGAGGAAGACGACTCCACAAAATACTGGGAACCCAAAAACTCAAACTACTCGTTCTCGGGAATGGAGATGAGCATGCGATGGGCGATGGGAAAATCTGTTAACTCCATTACCGCTCAAATCACTGAACAGGTGGGTTGGGACAACGTAGTAAAGTATGCCCATGAATGCGGCATTGAAAGTGATCTGAAGTCGGTACCTTCTATCAGCCTTGGTTCGGCTGATGTATCGGTATTTGAAATGGTAAAAGCCTACGGAACATTCCTGAATAAGGGAGTACGCACGGAACCGATCCTTGTCGAAAAAATCACGGATCACGATGGGCACGTGCTTGAGCAGTTCAAAGCCGAGCAGAAGAGAACACTTACAGAGGAGATTGCCTGGCTCATGCTTTACATGTTCCGTGGCGGAATGGAAGAACCCGGAGGAACATCGCAAAATTTATGGCAGTGGGACCTCTGGAAGAAAGGCAACCAGATAGGCGGCAAAACAGGAACATCGTCTGACTTTGTAGACGGCTGGTATATGGGAATAACGAAAGATCTTGTTACCGGCGTTTGGGTGGGTTGCGATGAAAGAAGTGTTCACTTCCGTACATCCGGAACCGGTGAAGGCTCACACACAGCACTTCCGATATTTGGCCGCTTCATGGAAAAAGTTTATAAAGACCCTGGTTCCGGATATACATACGGTGCTTTTCCGGCAGCGGGTGTAAAGATCAACCGGGAGTATAACTGTCCTTCTCCGCGATATGTTGTAGACACAACGTCCGTTGATACTGTTACTGTAGATTCGCTTGCCGCTCCTGATTCACTGATCATCGATGAGTCTTTGTATGAGCATGAAGATACCGCTGTTCCGGTAGTGCGGAACGAACCGCCGGCCACCAGAAACACGACTCAACAAAGTGAGCCGGAAGACTCCCGTGCGGAAAGAAGAAGAAAGAGACAAGAGAGGCGTGAGGAAAGAAAACAAAACAAAGATCAGAACAATTAAAACACTGAAAGTCAGTTCTCAATAAGCATCCATATAAATCGACATATATGAAACACTTCGACCTAAACGTAAAGAAAATTACTAAAGGAGGTTTCTGTTGCCTTCTCACGTTATTTCTATTCATGCTGACCGCGCCTGCAGAGGCTCAGTATTTCGGACAGAATAAAGTTCGGTATAAAAACCTCAAGTTCCAGGTCAACCAATCACCGCATTTCGAATTATACTATTATCTGAAGAATGACAGCCTTGTCAAGCGCTTCATGCAGGAAAGCGAACTTTGGTATGATCTTCATCAGCAGGTATTCAGAGACACCTTCGCTAAAAAGAACCCGCTTATATTATACAACAATCACGCGGACTTCCAACAAACTACAGCCATTTCGGGCAGTATCAGTGTCGGAACTGGTGGTGTTACAGAAGGATTGAAAAACCGGGTTGTTATGCCGATGATGCAGCTCAATCAGCAAACACGCCACGTATTAGGACATGAGCTTGTACACGCCTTCCAGTACCATTCCCTGATAGAGGGCGACTCGACCAACCTCGAAAACATCGGCAACCTTCCTCTATGGATGGTAGAAGGTATGGCCGAATACCTGTCTATTGGTAAGGTCGATGCCTTTACAGCAATGTGGATGCGCGACGCTTATCTCAACAAAGACATCCCGACCCTGCGTGACCTTACCGAAAGCAATAAATATTTCCCTTACCGTTATGGTCAGGCATTCTGGTCCTACATCGGCTCAACCTATGGCGATACCATCATTGTGCCCTTCTTCAAGGCAACAGCCAAGTTTGGCTATCAAAACGCCATTCGCAGAACGTTTGGATATGATGAACGAACGTTGTCAAGCCTGTGGCGCACCAGCATAGAGAACACATATCGTCCGATGCTGAAAGACACTTCGCAAGTACCTGTTGGGCGTAAACTCATTGACAACAAAAATGGCGGAGAAATGAACGTAGCTCCTGCCATTTCACCGGACGGTAAATATGTTGCCTTCCTTTCCGAGAAAGAGCTGTTCAGTATAGACCTCTTCCTTGCAGATGCCGAAACCGGCCGGGTAATCAGAAAGCTAACCAGCAGGACCTCGAACACGCACATTGATGAATTCAGCTTCATCGAATCTGCAGGAGCCTGGTCCCCCGATAGTAAGAAATTTGCCTTTACGATATTCGCGCAAGGGCGAAACAAGCTGATGATTGTTGATATCAGCAACGGAAAGCTACTCATGACGGAATCACTCGGTGACGTCAGGGAGTTCAGTAACCTTGCATGGTCGCCTAATGGAGAAGATATTGCCCTTACCGGTTTACGGGAAGGCTATAGTGACCTCTATCTTTTTAATACGAAAAGCAAGAAAGTGACTCAGCTGACTGATGACCGATATTCAGATTATCAGCCGTCTTTCTCTCCAGACGGAAAGTACCTGCTCTTCACAAGCGACAGAACGACATTGGAAACTGGCCCTACTTCGGTAGACATCACTTATAGTCTCGCCGTAATGGATCTGACGACTAAAACTATCACCAACATCGATATCTTCCACGGCGCCAATAACCTGAATCCGCAGTTTTCTTCGACAGGCGAACAGATTTTTTTCCTATCCAACCGCGATGGATTCAGAAACCTTTACCGTTATACTATTGCCAATAAGCAGGTGGAGCAGCTTACGGATTATTTCACCGGTATTAGTGGTATTACGGAGTACTCGCCTGCCCTGAGTGTATCAAGAAATGACGATGTTCTCTACTCCTACTATCGTTCACAGAAATACACCATCTACAACGCCAAGGCGGGTGATTTCAAGCCCCAGACTGTAGATGCCAATGCGATCAACTTCGACGCAGCCACTCTCCCACCGTTAAGACAAACAGGCGTAGACCTGATCAATGCAAACCTCAGAAATTTCGAGCGTTTCGAGATGCTCGGATCTGAGCAGATAACGGATGCGAAGTACAGGCCGCAATTCAAGCTGGATTATCTGGCAAGCAACGGGGTTGGTGCCTCTGTGGGACGTTTCGGTACAGGCCTCTCAAGTGGTGTACAGGGAATCTTTAGCGACATCCTGGGGCGCAACCAGATCTTTGCGACCGCAGCCGTAAATGGTGAAATCCATGACTTCGGTGCGCAGCTGGCGTACATCAATCAACAAGGTCGTGTAAACTTTGGTACTTCGATCTCGCATATTCCTTATTTATCAGGCTTCTATGTCAGTCAGATTGAGGAAGGCGAAAACCCGCAGGGTACAGGCTATAACTATGTTGAAGGAACAGACCTGATGCGTACGTTTGAAGACCAGGTACAGCTATTTGGAATATATCCGTTCTCAAGGATCTTCCGTTTTGAGGTAGGTGTAGGCGCTGCTTATTACAGCTATAGGATAGATCGTATGGCTAATTACTATGCGGCAAACGTAGATGCTAACGGCCAGGTTACAGGTATTGACTATTACCCGTTTGACTCAGACCGTCGTAAATTAAAAGGCGAGAGTCTCGAGCGTGCATATCCCGGTTACAGCTTTGACTCCTTTACAATCTATCAGACGAATGCGGCATTTGTTGGCGACAACTCATTTTCAGGCGTAACGTCTCCTTTAAGCGGTTTCCGTTTCCGTATAGGGATAGAGAGCTATATCGGTGACTATACATTCAACGCCTTCAGTGCAGATCTTCGTAGATACCATAGGATTAAGCCTGTTACACTTGCTGCTCGTTTCTATAGTTATACACGTTTTGGCAAAGACCAGAGCGCCTTATATCCGCTCTTCATCGGATATCCGTACCTGATCAGAGGTTATGAATCAAGCTCTCTTTATGCAAATAATGGAGTAAACAACGCAGGTATTTCCTTTGATCAGCTGTCCGGGTCTAAAATCGCAGTAGCTAATTTCGAAGTGCGTCTGCCTTTCACCGGACCTGAGAAGCTTGCAGCTGTCGAGTCAAAGTTTCTGTTTAGTGATCTTAACCTGTTCTTTGATATTGGTATAGCTTATAATCAAAATTCAAAGCTGAGATGGAAAGCGTCGGATGGCGGTCAGGTAATTGACATCCCCTCTACCGATCCTGCTTTTAATAATTCGAACCGATCAGTCATCGAACGGATACCAGCCATGAGTGCGGGTATTTCACTTAGGGTAAATATGTTTGGTTATTTTGTTCTTGAGCCTTACTATGCATTTCCTTTCCAACGCAAGGACATCAAGGCCGGAGTGTTTGGCCTGACATTTGCACCGGGCTGGTAAGCAAAACTTCATCGTTCTCCCGGGAAAGCTTCAGCTGATACCCGGTTATACACTAAGAAAAGCGGTTAACTTAAGCCGCTTTTCTTATTCTAAGAAGCGCTGAAATATCTGCTTTCATAGCTTGTTCTTCATACTCTAAACCAATAGCCAGGTCGATCCAATCCGGATTAACATCACGGACCAGCTTCTCTTTTTGAGCTCTGGTATATTTGCAGATCTCGTTGAAACGATACATCGCATCTTCTTCACTCAACAGCTCCTCGAAATAAATTAGTCTGCTAAGCTGGCTAGCATTATCAAAAAACAGGTTAGGCATTTCCTTGTAAAAACTAATCGTCTTTAACAAATCAGAGCTCATGCCCACATGAAGGGAAGTACGGTTTCTGTCTGTAATTACATAAACAAATCTTTTCATGACTTTTCGCCTTTATATATTAGAATTATTTGCTAATTTTATTGGCATAAAGATACTAACAATATTAGTAATTCAAAATTTATTTTAAAATGCGGAACATTTCTAACAATCTACGGTACCTACGGAAGAGCAAAGGCCTTACACAGCAGCAATTCGCTGATAATATGGAGATTAAAAGATCTCTTGTCGGCGCCTATGAAGAAGACCGCGCAGAACCCAGATATGATTTGCTAAAAAAATTCGCAGAGTTCTATGAACTTAGCATGGATGAGCTTATCAACGAAAAGATCAATGATAAGTGGAAACCCAAGCCAAAGGTTGATCCTTCAGGCGTTCGTGTGCTAAGTATTTCAGTAGATTCAGAAGATCGCGAGAATATCGAACTTGTTCCGGTGAAAGCCAGTGCAGGTTATCTCAACGGTTATGCAGATCCCGAATATATCAGTGAGCTTCCAAAATTCAGGCTCCCCTTCCTTCCGCAGGGTACTTTTCGCGCCTTTGAGCTTAAAGGAGATTCCATGCTTCCCCTACAACCGGGAACGCTCATTATCGGAGAATACATCGAAAACTGGACGGATGTTAAAGTTGGCGAAACCTATGTTTTTATCACTAAGTCTGACGGCATAGTATATAAACGTGCAGGTAACAGGTACCGCGAGAATAAAACCATAAAGCTGATCTCAGACAACCCTGTTTATGACCCATATCCGGTACAGGCAGAAGATATACTGGAGATATGGAAAGCAAAAGCTTACATATCTACTTCATTCCCTGACCCAGCACCGGAGCCTACGATGGAAAGTCTGACTTCTATGATGGCTCAGATGCAAAAGTCGATTGCTCAGATCAACCAGTCCAAAAATTAAGAGAGGGAAATAAGTTTCTGCGAAATTAAACCTGTCGTTTCGCTTTGCGTCTATATCCACAAAAGAACCAATATGAAAAAGAATCTTTTGTTAATCGCTCTTCTAGCAGGAACGATTTCACTTAGTCAGGCGCAACAAAGGCCACAACGCAATCCGGAAGAAATGGCTAAACGCAATCTCGAGATGCTCGACAAGCGTTTAGCACTTACGGATGATCAGAAAACAAAGGTATCAGCTATCGTCCTTTCGCAGAGAAAGTCTATGGACAGCTTGAGAAACGCAGCAGTAGCGGGAGCTGACCGTCAAGCGCTCCGCAGTAAAATGCAGTCTCTTCAACAAGCCCAGCAGGAAGAAATAAAAAAGGTGCTCACAGATACTCAAATGAAAGCCTACGAGACCTACCTTGCAGAGCAGCGCAACAGGATGGGTGAAGGTGGTCAGCGTCGTGTCCGCGAAAGACCGGCCAATTAGTCTGAACAATCGAACACAATAAAGAGGCTGTATGCTTAATTAATTACCAACACGTTTTGGTAAGATCTCATATTCCCTGATACTTGTTTCTAATCAGCTGGCTACTGCCTGGCAGTCAACTGGCTACCATTCGGCAGTCAGCTGGTGGCCAACTGGTGACCAGCTGGTGGGTGCAGCCACAGTGATGCCACCTTGCAGCCACGGTGTTGCCACGTTTTATAGGAAAAAGGTGGCTACACTGTGGCCTCACTGTGGCTGCAAGGTGGCCGCACCCTCTGGCAGAACTCAAGCAGACCACCGGCTGTTTTCAAGCTATCCAAAGGCCGGCCGCATCAAAAAAGAGCGTGATCTTGATTTTATGACACACGCAATATTAAGCTGTAACTCACCCTGCCCCTAATGCCGGCCCTTTCTTTACAATCACCGCTACCATTAAACCACAATTAATATATATTTGTGGTATGAGTATCTTATCTAACCGCATTAACAACCTCGACGAGTCGGCAACGATTAAAATGGCCAAACTCGGTCGGGAACTGGCAGCAAAAGGGGTTGACGTGATCAGCCTTAGTCTTGGGGAAACAGACTTTTACACACCTGACTTTGTAAAAGATGCAGCGAAAAAAGCAATCGACGACAATTTTTCTTATTACACTCCGGTACCGGGATATCCGGAACTGAGGAAGGCTATTGCGGAAAAGTTGAAGCGTGAAAATAACCTCGACTACAATTTCGATCAGATCGTCGTTTCCACAGGAGCAAAACAATCGCTGACAAATGCGATCCTTTGCCTTGTAAATCCCGGCGATGAGGTTATCATTCCGACACCTTACTGGGTTTCTTACTCAGAGCTGGTTAAACTAGCGGAAGGAACTTCCGTATTTATCGATACTACATTAGAAAGTGACTTCAAGATCACACCTGAAGAGCTGGAAGCCGCGATCACGCCGAAGAGCAAACTCTTCATGTTCTCTTCTCCAAATAATCCAACCGGTACTGTTTATACAAGAGAAGAACTGGCGGCCCTGGTGAAAGTGTTCGAAAAATATCCGGATATCTACATTATATCAGATGAAATCTACGAACACATCAATTTCCTTGATGCGCACGTTTCGATAGCAGAGTTTGAAAGCATTAAAGACCGTGTGATTATTATCAACGGATTATCAAAAGCATACGCTATGACCGGCTGGAGACTTGGTTTCTCTGCAAGCAACAAGGAAATTGCCAATGCATGTGACAAACTTCAAAGCCAGGTTACATCAGGGACCTGCTCAATTACACAAAAAGCCGGAATCGCAGCCTATAACGGCAGCCTTGACAGCGTTAAAGAGATGCAGGTAGTGTTCGAGAAACGCCGTAACCTGGTTTATGAGCTGTTGAAGGAGATCCCCGGACTGAAAGTTAACCTTCCAGGAGGAGCCTTCTACTTCTTCCCGGATGTAAGTTCTTTCTTCGGAAAGACTACTGAAGATGGCGAAGTGATAAATACCTCAGACGAGCTGGCATTGCACATCCTGAACGCAGGTCATGTTGCAGTAGTGAGTGGTGATGCATTTGGCGACAAAAACTCAATCAGGATTTCATACGCGGCGTCTGAAGACAAGCTCAAAGAGGCTTGCTTACGCATCAAAAATACATTAGCGAAATTAAAATGACAGACATATTCAGAAAATTCGATACACTGAATATTCTGATCATCGGAGACGTCATGATGGATTCATACCTCTGGGGAGCTGTAGAACGCATCTCCCCGGAGGCTCCTGTACCTGTAGTTTCGGTCAGGAAAAGGGAAAACCGTCTGGGTGGCGCAGCAAACGTTGCCCTCAATGTTCAATCTCTCGGTGCTAAACCCATAATCTGTTCTGTGATCGGCAGTGACGCAGAAGGTATAACTTTTCTTCATCTGCTGGAAGAGCATAACCTTTCATCCGAGGGGATGATCACCGTGGCAGAAAGACCAACTACAGTCAAAACCCGTGTTATAGGTCAGAATCAGCAGATGCTTCGTATCGACGAGGAGACTGATGCCCTGCTGGATCCAAAGCAAACCGCTGAGCTTCTTTCAAAGATCAAGGAGATCCTAGCTAGCACTGAAATCCATGCAATCATCTTCGAAGATTATGACAAAGGTGTAATCAGCGAACATCTTATTTCGGAAGTTGTTGCAGAAGCAATGGCAAGGCAAATTATCACTGTCGTTGATCCGAAGAAAAGGAATTTCCTTAACTATTCTGGCGTTACGCTTTTCAAACCCAACCTGAAGGAGCTTCGTGAAGGGCTTAAGGCGGAGATCGACATGCGCAAAAACAGCGATCTTGAATCCGCAGCCAATGAAATCAAAGACCATTTACAGGCAGATTATATCATGGTCACGCTCTCAGAACGGGGAGTCTTTATACAGTCAAACGATCATAAACAGATCATCCCTGCACACATTCGAAAGATTGCTGATGTCTCCGGTGCCGGAGATACTGTAATTGCAACTGCTGCGGTATGTATGGCCAGCGGCCTTGACGTGTTTAAAACCGCTGCTGTAGCCAATCTGGCGGGAGGTTTGGTATGTGAGCATGTCGGCGTCGTGTCGATCAGTAAGGAGCAGCTCCTCAACGAATCACTAAAACTTTAACACAGTAAGTAGGAGCGTTTTGCACTGCTCTTACTTACTTCTTATAGCCTCTACAGGGTCTAGCCTTGAAGCCATAAATGCTGGAATAATTCCCGAGATAAGACCGATGGCTGTCGACAGAATAAACATCAGGACAACCTTACTCATGTCTACGATAATATCTACGTCTGCTATCATGTGCAGTATAAAGGCGAGAAGATAGACAATACCAAGCCCGATAAGTCCCCCCATTAAACACAGCGCAACTGCTTCAATCAGGAACTGAAGCAAAATAAAGTAGTTTTTCGCTCCCAGCGACTTCTGTATCCCAATAATATTAGTTCGCTCTTTTACAGAAACGAACATAATGTTGGCGATTCCGAATCCTCCCACCAATATAGAGAAGATACCTATCACGCCGCCCGCAAGGTTAACGACCGCAAACATACTGTCTAGTTGTGCCGTGAGTACCGTAGACTTATTGAGTGCAAAACTATCGTCTTGTAAAGGACTCAGGCGATGAACAGAACGCATGATTCCTCTCAGTTCGCTTTCCAGCTCATCAACCGGAACACCCGGTTTGCCGCGTACTGATATCTCCGGTCCGTATTGCTCATTTTGAATATCAATAACATTGCGTGCAAAGTTCAACGGCAGCAGCACGGTCTTATCTGCTGAAGTACCGAGCATATCCTCTCCTTCTTCCGCAAAAACGCCGATGACCACAAGCTTACGCCCCAGAACATTTATTACTTTCCCCACTGCTTTCTGACCGGGAAACAATCCCTCCGCTACCGAGTAACCGATGAGAGCAACGGGACTGCCCGCTTTTGATTCTGCTTCTGAAAAGTAACGGCCATCGTCAAGGTCGAAATTCCAGGTCATGTAGTAGTCGTGCGTCACTGCCGATACCTGTGCACCCTCCACACTGCTGCTTTTATATTTGATGGTGCGATTGCCTGCCCATACGTTGTAAGATAAAGCCTCGGCATTAGTCACCCTCTCCTTCACCTTTTCAAAGTCGCGAAGTGTTGGATTTGGTCTGTTCATGTACTTCCACCATTGGTAATCTCCACCAAACTCCCAGGGCCACTTATGGATGTAGATAGTGTTGCTGCCCAGCTTGTCGACACTGCTCTGCAGATTATTTCGGAGTGTATCGACGGCTGAAAAAACGCCGATGATCGTCATTATACCTATCGTAATCCCGATCAGGGATAAAAAGGTGCGCAGCTTATTCTCCTTCAGCGAGGAAAAAGCAAAGTTAAAACTCTCCAGTATCAGCTTTAAGACGATCATACATAAATTTAGACAAAGCTTTTATCAATTAGTTACAGTATGAAATCTAAATAATCAGGGTTGCGCTAAAGCCCCCTTTCAGATTCCGGGAAGAACCATCCTAATCTCATATTTTATCACTCTAAGCCCCAGAGCATTACAAAAGATTCATGTTTGAGTATATTTTTCACTAACTTTGCGCCCTAAATTGAGTATACGTATATGAAATTATCCCAGTTCAAATTCAATCTACCTGATTCTTTAATAGCACACAATCCTTCGGATCAGCGGGATGAGGCACGTTTAATGGTACTTGACCGCAATACTGGAGCGATAGAGCACAAAATCTTCAAAGATGTCATCAATTACTTCGAAGAAAAAGACGTAATGATCCTGAATAACACCAAGGTTTTCCCGGCACGTATGTACGGTAACAAGGAAAAGACAGGTGCAACAATTGAAGTATTTTTATTACGTGAGCTTAATAAAGAGTTACGCCTATGGGATGTTCTTGTAGATCCTGCACGTAAGATCCGGGTTGGAAACAAGCTATATTTTGGTGAGAATGACCTGCTGGTTGCCGAGGTTGTAGATAACACGACATCGCGTGGCCGTACTATCCGTTTCCTTTTTGACGGGACGGATGAAGAGTTCAGACGCAATATTGAGATCCTCGGTGAAACACCTCTGCCTAAGTATATCAAGCGTAAAGCTACTGCAGAAGATAAAGAGCGTTATCAGACCATTTTTGCAAAGAACGAAGGTGCCGTTGCTGCCCCTACTGCAGGCTTGCACTTCAGTCGCGAGCTGATGAAGCGACTTGAGCTTAAAGGTATCGACTTCGCAGAAGTTACTCTACATGTTGGTTTAGGTACTTTCAGACCAGTTGAGGTTGAAGATCTGACCAAGCATAAGATGGATTCGGAGCAAATCATCATTGAGCAGAAGACCGCAGATCTTGTAAATAAGGCTATCGATGAAAAGCGCCGTATCTGTGCTGTTGGTACAACAAGCATGCGTACTATTGAATCGGCTGTGTCGGCAAACAAGAGACTGAAAGCTACGAACGACTGGACTAGCAAGTTTATCTTCCCTCCTTACGATTTCAGCATTGCCAATACGATGATCACCAACTTCCACACCCCTGAATCTACATTATTGATGATGATTTCAGCGTTTGGCGGTTATGAGAATGTAATGAATGCCTACGAAGTTGCTGTAAAGGAAAAATATCGGTTTTACAGCTATGGTGATGCCATGCTGATTATCTAAAGAACATTGGACTGCTACGCAATAATAGTTGCCGGTGGATCAGGAAAGCGTATGAACGCAGACTTGCCCAAGCAATTTCATTTATTGTTGGGAAAGCCCGTATTGATGCATACCATCGAAGCCTTTGCCAACTCTGCTTTGCGTCCTGAAATTATACTTGTGCTGAACGCAGATTTCCATTCCTACTGGAAGGAACTTTGCATTCAGCACAATTTTTTTATACCCCATAAACTGACTGCGGGAGGTGCAGAGCGTTTCCACTCTGTGAAAAATGCTTTGGAACATACAGGTCCCGGCGAATCTCTTATCGCTGTACATGACGCCGTAAGACCGATGGTAAACGACGAGCTTATTACCCGTTGCTTCAGGGAAGCGGAAATAAAAGGTTCAGTAATTCCGGTGACGGAAAGCCGCGACTCCCTGAGGATAATTCGCGGAGCCGGTACAGAAGCCTTGTCGCGAGCGGATATTCTGATCGTACAGACGCCGCAAGTATTCAGGAGCGGTATACTGAAAGAAGCATACGAGCAGGCGTTTTCCCCTTTATTTACAGACGATGCTTCTGTTGTCGAAAAAGCCGGATTCAAGATCTTTACTACGACAGGAGTACCTTCCAACATCAAGATCACCTATCCTGAAGACTTGGCGATAGCGTCGCTCTACCTTGGCGTAAGAGCATAAAAAAAGACCTGCCGATGAAAGCAGATCTTGTTAATGCAATAATTTCTGTATCTAAGCGGCTCCTCTGATAACACGTAGAAGAATTGCAACGATTGCAATTACTAATAAGACGTGAATAATCCCACCTGTTGCGTATCCGCCTAAGAAACTCACAGCCCAGATTATAACCAAAATGACTGCGATAACATAAAGTAGATTTCCCATAGTATTGTAGTTTTCGTGATAGATAATTAATTATACCATAAGAATGTAAAAAGCGACTCTTTGTTTACTTTTTTTATAAAATTAATATTACTTAAGCGTGAAACATTTTGAAGTTACAGGAAAGTTAAGTATTGAAGGGATTGGCAATCAAGCGCATTGTGCCGGAGCTTCACTCAGAAGCAAACTTTGGAGGATACAAAAAAGCCCTGCCAGAGGGCAAGGCTTTTAATACTCGTCTTCGTTAAAGAAGAAGTCATCCTTGGTCGGATAGTCCGGCCATATTTCTTCAATATTCTCATAAGGCTCGCCATCATCTTCCAGCGCCTGTAGATTTTCGATCACTTCCACGGGGGCTCCTGAACGGATTCCGTAGTCTATTAATTCGTCCTTAGTCGCTGGCCAGGGAGCGTCTTCAAGGTGAGATGCTAATTCTAACGTCCAATACATATTTCTTAGAATTTAAGATTTAATTTTTCGCAAAAGTATAATAAAATTATTTAGTTTGTCAAGTATTTTTTTCAACTCTATTTTCCCCTTGGAACCCAGGCAGTTTCCTCTATTTGATTATCCTGAGCTACTTTCCTTGAGAGCACAAACAGGTAATCACTCAAACGGTTCAAATATATTAGTATTATTTTTTCAACGAAACTTTCTTGCGCTAACTGCACGGTTATACGCTCTGCACGACGGCATATACATCTTGCAATATGGCAAAACGATACCAGTGTAGATCCCCCTGGCAGAATGAAATGGCGTAACGGGCTCAAAATGTCCTGCATCACGTCTATCTCTTCTTCGAGCAGTTGTATATCCTCAGGGATCAGCTCTGGCAACTTCATCTTCGACTTCTCGGGGGCCGCTGCCAGATTGGAACCCATAATAAAGAGGTGGTTCTGAACCTGCTTGAGTATTTGCTTATGGTGATCGTCGAGGTCCTGGTCACAAATTAGGCCTATGTATGCATTTAGTTCGTCGACCGTGCCATAGGCTTCTATGCGGATATCAGATTTCGGCACACGCAGTCCGCCGATAAGCATGGTGCTTCCTGCATCTCCCGTTTTTGTATAGATTTTCATTTAGTTGATTTGTTCGAAGTCCACACCCTTGTCTTTCATATCCTGAAGGCGTGGCGAAACAGATTTGATATTTTCATTGGGGTAGTCATTCTCAATAAGCCCGTCCCGCATCCGAACAATGCGATGTGCATGCTGGGCGATGTCTTCTTCATGCGTAACCAGGATTATGGTATTTCCTTTGGAATGTATCTCCTCCAGCAGCCCCATGATCTCTACAGAAGTGCGCGTATCGAGATTTCCCGTCGGCTCATCCGCCAGAATAATGGATGGATCGTTAATAAGCGCACGTGCCACGGCCACACGCTGGCGCTGTCCGCCTGAAAGTTCATTCGGCTTATGTTCGACACGATTGCCCAGACCAACGTTCTCCAGCGCTTTAAAAGCGCGTTCGTTACGCTCGGTCTTGGAAACGCCTGCATATACCAGCGGAAGGGCAACATTGTCGAGCGAACTGGCTCTGGGAAGCAGATTAAAGGTTTGAAAAACGAAACCAATTTCCTTATTCCTCACTTCCGCAAGTTCGTTTTCGCTCATTTCACTAACTTGGATGCCATTGAGGATGTACTCGCCCTTGCTTGGTGTATCCAAACAGCCGAGTATATTCATCAGCGTTGACTTGCCTGAACCTGAAGGGCCCATCAAAGCAACAAACTCACCTTTTTTTATTGTTAAGGATACAGATTTCAGTGCATGAATAATTTCGGCACCTATAACGTATTTTCTTCCAACGTCTTTAATACTGATTAGTGGCTCGTTTTGCATAAACGTTAGATTGTCGAACAAGGCGATTGTTACACCTTAGATCTTTTCGATCACTTTGGCTACTTTGAAGTACGAATCGTCGTGATGAGGTGCATTTTGTAATGCATCTGCAGGCAGGATATCTATAGAGGCGGTGTCTTCGCGGAAAACATTAATTTCATCTGTAAGGTAGATAAGCGGCTCCACGCCACTGGTGTCCAATTCGTTAAGCTTTTCCATAAAGCTTAGAATGTTCTCCATGTCTTTCAGTAAAGACACTTTCTCCTCTTCACTTACTTCAAGTCTGGCCAAATGAGCCATCCGCTCGATAGTCTGATTATCTAATTTCATGTTTGCTTTTATTTTTCAACTACCAGATGTTTAATCCCGGCGTTCTGTTATGCTAATTTACTATTTATTATATTATATATTGTGTTACGTAGATCATCTGCATCCTCCAGGCTCATCGTATTTGTGACCACAGGGGCGTGAACGTAAATATGAGAAATTCCCGGCTTGGTTCCGTACCTTGATCCGTCATCCCACATTTTTTCATGGTTATGAGGAATGCTGACGGGAATTATGGGCACATTTTGCTCTATAGCGAGCCGGAAGGGACCGTTCTTAAAGGAACCCAATTGAGGAGGATAACCATCGGATATTCCTCCCTCTGGGAATATAACCACGGATATGCCCTGTTTGAGATAATCCCCGGCTCGTTTGAATGCCCGGAATGCCGACATCTTACTGTTGCGGTTAAGCGGTATATCGATCGTCTTAAAGAACAACGCTGTAACGGGATTACCGAGCAGATCATCCTTCCCCATAAACGCAAAATTGCCTTTTACAAGATATGATATGGAGGGAATATCAAGGTTTGAGGTATGGTTAGCACATATAATGTAATGCCTGGTCCAATCGATGGGTTCCTCAAAATGGTAACGAAAGAAAAAACCGGCAGTGACGGATGATATATGAGAATAAAATCTACGCCATTTATTCAACTGCGGATAACGTTCTGGCTTGCGAGAGAAATAATAGAGGAAGGGATAAAGCAAGGCCAGAAAAAAAGCCACGATCAAATGATATAGAAATAGGTGTGCCCGCTTAAGAAATCGCTTCATTCAGCTCAAACATAGATAATTTCAGGAATATCCGGAAGTTGCCTGTACTGTAAGTCTTCTTTTTTGCATTTTGTGGGGGTTCAGCAATGACAGTTTTATAGGCGGAAAATATAAAAAATCGTTACTTTCGCCGAGTTATGGAAACAGTTGTAAGCGGCATACGCAGTACCGGAAATCTTCACTTAGGCAATTATTACGGAGCGGTAAAGAACTTCGTAAAAATGCAGAATGAATATAATTGCTTTTTTTTTATTGCAGACTATCACTCTCTGACCACACATCCTACTCCTGCTGACCTTCACGGCAACGTGAAGCAAGTGCTGGTTGAATATCTTGCTTCGGGTATTGATCCGGAAAAAGCCACAATTTACGTTCAATCTGATGTTCCCGAAGTGGCCGAATTGTACCTCTACCTGAATATGAATGCATATATGGGCGAGCTTGAAAGAAGCACGTCTTTTAAAGACAAAGTGCGGGCTCATCCGGATAATGTGAATGCCGGATTGCTGACTTATCCTGTGCTGATGGCTGCGGATATCATTATTCACAAGGCAACAAAGGTTCCTGTGGGTAAGGATCAGGAGCAGCATCTGGAGATGTCGCGCACCTTCGGAAACCGATTTAACCGTTTATATAACGTAGATTACTTCCCTGAAGCATATGCGTTTACATTTTCAGACAATCTGGTAAAGATCCCTGGATTGGATGGTAAGGGCAAAATGGGAAAATCTGAAGGTGAAGCAAATGCAGTATACTTGTCCGACTCTCCGGAAGTGATCAGAAAGAAGGTTATGCGGGCGGTAACTGATGGCGGTCCGGTTGAAATGAGCCAGGAGAAGCCCGAGGTTATTCAAAACCTGTTCAGCTTACTTCAGGTGGTTTCTACCGAAGACACTTACAAGCATTTTGATGATCTGTATAATAATTGTCAGATCAGGTACGGCGACCTAAAGAAGCAGCTTGCGGAAGATATGATCCTCTCTACAGCGCCGATCAGAGAAAGGATAAACGATATCGCTGCTGACACAGAATACCTACGGAAAGTTTCGAAGCTGGGCGCTGAAAAAGCACGTGAAAGTGCGGGAAAGACGGTGAGAGAAGTTCGTGAAATCATCGGCTTTAAATCTTTTTAACAGTAGAACTGAAAGAGCATGCATATAGCGATTGTTGGAAATATAGGCGCCGGAAAGACCACCCTGACTGAGCTGCTTTCAAAACACCTGGGTTGGGAAGCGCACTACGAAGCTGTGGATAATAACCCGTACCTGGAAGACTTTTACAACGATATGAAACGCTGGAGCTTCAACCTCCAGATATACTTCCTGAACAGCAGATTTAACCAGATCAAGGAAATCCAGGCGCTTCAGCATAGCGTAATTCAGGACCGCACCATTTACGAAGACGCCTACATTTTTGCGGAGAATCTGAATGAGATGGGCCTTATGACCGCCCGGGATTACGAAAACTACAGGTCTATTTTTGACAATATGACCTCGTTTATTAAACCTCCCGATCTGTTGATCTATCTCAAAGCCTCGATACCTACGCTTGTAAACAATATACAGCGCAGAGGCAGGGATTACGAAGCGGGAATCCGGCTCGATTACCTGTCAAAGCTCAACGATAAGTACCAGAAATGGATAGACGGTTACAAGGAAGGAAAACTGCTCATTCTGGATAAAGACAATCTGGATTTTTCCAACAACCCTGAAGACCTCGGCTTTATTATTCAAAGTATTGAGCGCGAGATCCACTGTCTATTCTAATAAACTAACCATTATTAAAACCAGCAGGCAATGTCCTTAACATCACCAACTCCTGTACGCATTCTGGGTCTTATCCCGGCGCGGTATGCGTCTACCCGGTTTCCGGGAAAACCACTGATCGACATTCACGGCAAGAGTATGATCCAACGGGTCTATGAGCAGGCATCCAAGTCGGCCACCTTAAGTGATGTAGCCGTGGCAACGGATGACGAGCGAATAAGAGCGCATGTAGAAGGATTTGGAGGGAAGGTTATCATGACTGCTAATACGCACCAGAGTGGTACCGACCGCTGTGCGGAGGCTGCACGGCTGCTACCGGACTTTGACGTCGTTATCAACATACAGGGTGATGAGCCGTATATCGACAGCCGCCAGATAGATCTGCTTGGACAGTGCTTCAGCGATCCGCAGACAGAACTGGCGACTCTGGTCAAGATCATCAACTCCGGTGAAGAGCTTCACAATGTGAACTCACCTAAGGTTATTCTGAACATGCATTCTGAGGCGCTATACTTCAGCCGCACTCCGATACCCTATCTGCGTGATAAAAGTAGCGATTCCTGGATATCGGAGCATACATTCTATAAGCATATCGGGGTTTACGGTTACAGAGCTGACATTCTGCAAGCAATAACTAAATTGCCCGTCTCCCTCCTTGAAAAGGCAGAATCGCTTGAACAGCTTCGATGGCTGGAAAATGGTTATAAGATTAAGGTTGCCGTTACCGATATAGAAACAAGAGCCATAGATACTCCAGAAGATTTAAAAACAGTATTGAAAGAAAATAAGTAAACCTTATTTTATAATAGCTATATTGCGCTGTAAATCAAGCAAACACGAGGATAGCTTTCCGGGGTTTGACTAAGAAGACTTTATATTAATGAACGCTCCTGAGATCCCGAATCCAAAAGACTCGGGATTTCTCATTTTTAAGTAAGGCCAACAATATTTCCGTCAGAAGTGTTATCAGGCAATGCTATCATCTATCAGAAAAACCTGTTTCCTTTGGCTTTTGGTTCTTGGCTCATGCAGCCAGAATGGCCCTGCGGGCTTATTTAAGAAAATAAGCCCGCACGAACAGTATGCAAGCAACCTTCGTGATGCGGGACTAATACAAACGGCATTGGGTCGTGAGTGGCTCGCTGCGGCCGAAAAAAGCTTGCAAAATCCGCTTACTGTGAGCATTCCGTACAGGGAAACGGGATACTTCCCTGCCAGTCAGGCGATGGCTACTGCTCTCCGCTTTCCGGCCGCAAGAGGAACCAAAATCAGTATTGATTTCAGCAAGAAACCGCTTAAAGGCTTTACCGTGTATATAGATCTTTGGGAAGATCGCGAGGGTGAGGATAAGCGACTGCTTGCCTACGCCGACACGAACGGCACAGCGTTCCATCATGAAGTAGATGACAATAACGCTTTTTATATTCTGCGCCTGCAGCCGGAACTCCTGAGTGCAGGGGAATATACGCTTACCATTACGAGCGGCCCCTCCCTTGCCTTTCCTGTTCCAAACGGTAAGATGCAGAGCTTCTGGGGAGCCGCGAGAGATGCCGGCGCACGTCAGCATGAAGGAATTGACATTTTCGCTCCCAAACGTACCCCTGCATTGGCAGCAGCAGATGGTGTAGTCAGACGGGTCGGCACGAATAACCTTGGAGGAAAAGTAGTGTTCCTTCATCCGGACAAAAAAGATTTCAGTATATATTACGCACATCTGGACACACAGCTGGTTTCTGCCGGACAGACGGTAAAGGTGGGCGACACCTTGGGCCTCGTGGGGAATACCGGTAATGCACGTGGTGGGTCTCCTCACCTGCACCTTGGTATATATGGTAATGGCGGAGCGATAGATCCTTTTCATTTTATAAATCCGGTAGTGAAAAAACCGGCCACCATTAGTAGCAAGCTCACGGCATTAGGAAAAGCATATCGTACCAGTACTGCCAGTAAATTGTATATTGGCCCCTCCAGATCAGCTGCTTCGGTTGCTCCGCTTGAAGCGAATACCTTCGTACGCATCCTGTCTGCAAGTTCATCATGGTACAAAGTCTCACTTCCTGATGGACGGGAAGGCTATCTCCCCTCGGGCAATGTGAAAGCTCTTGAGAACTCGTTAAACCGCTATCGGATAACTGCCGACAGTCCGCTTTTAGATAAGCCAGACGACGCTACCGGAAGTAAAAAGACGCTAGCGCCAGGCGACGATCTCCTGGTTTACGCACGGTTTAATGACTATATGTATGTGAGGTTGGGAGAGCTTGATGGGTGGGTTAAAACGGCAAAAGCCGCTGGTTTATAGCGGCTTTTGTAAAAAACAATAATGATATTAGATTATAAGATCAGGATCAGAAGCAAAATAATGATGATAATAGCACCTACTGAAAGGTAAACACCACCAGCACCAATAGCATTTGCCTGTTTCTTCATCTCACGAACTTCTTTTTTCAGTTCCTTACGCTCTTGTTTTGAAAGGTGAGACTTGTCCATCGCCTTAATCTGCTCAACCCTTTGTTTGATCTGTCTGATTTTAGCTTCTTTCTGCTCTGCCGTCATGGTCTCTTCCAGCTTTGCAGGATCTTTAACAACTTCTGTTGCCGCGTTTGCAGAGGAAGAAAATAGAGCCAGGGTCATAGCAACTGTAAGTGATAAGCTGTAAATTAATTTTTTCATATCTATTGTATTAAGATTTAAACTGTAACAACAGTTTTGACACAAGTGTTTGTGAATATTTCCAAATTTCGTACATAATTCGGAAATAAAACGCTTTTACTATCTTCGGAAATGAATAAAAATTTGATACTCATCCAGTGCAATGATAAGGTGGGACTGGTTGCGTTAATTGCACGGGTGCTTACAAACCATAATTTAAATATCACCGCTATGCGGGAGTTTGTGGATGAAGTTGAAAATCAGTTCTTTGCCCGGATCGAGTGCATAGGCTCGTCCTTTAACGAGAAAAACTTACATGCTGAACTGAGTTCAGACTTGCCTGAAAGCGCACAAATATCTATAAATCCTAAGACAGCTAAGCGGATCGCGGTTCTGGTAACCAAAGAATACCATTGTCTGGGAGATGCTTTAATCAGGAACCAATTCCGCACCCTTGATGCAGAGATCTGTTGCGTTGCCGGAAACTATGATACGCTAAAAGATATCACCGGACGTTTTGATATACCATTTCATCACGTCTCACACGAGAACAAGACAAAGCAGGAGTTTGAGAGTGAGCTTAAAGAGGTTTTAAACCAGTACAATCCAGACTATATCGTACTGGCCAAGTTTATGCGCATCCTGTCGCCCGAATTTATTGCTGACTTCGAGGGACGTATCATTAATATCCATCACTCATTTTTGCCTGCATTCATCGGCGCGAGCCCATACCGCAAAGCATTTGAAAGGGGTGTGAAGCTCATCGGGGCTACTGCCCATTTCGTTACCAATGATCTTGACGAGGGCCCCATCATTGTACAGCAAACTATTCCGGTTAATCATACGTTTACCGTGTCTGACATGGTTGTAGCGGGCAAGGAAATAGAAAAATCGGTATTGAGCAAGGCAATGCAACTTGTGTTTCAAGACCGGGTTTTCAGGAGCGGAAACAAAACGATCATTTTTGAGTAAACAAACATGATGATTGATCACACACCGTATTTAACCTCTCTGCTCGATAATGATTTCTACAAAATCACTATGCAGCAGGGTGTCATTAAGCTGTTCCCACACTCCATGGCAAGGTATGAGTTTATCAACAGAGGAAAGCATGAGTTCCCTGAAGGCTTTGCGGAGATATTAAGAAAAGCCGTAGACAAAATGGCTGAGCTCCGGCTAAGCGCTCAGGAAAAAGAATACCTTGCAACAGCCTGCCCCTATCTGGAGCCGACCTATCTCGACTTCCTGCAGGGCTATCGCTATAACCCTTCTGAAGTGAAGATTGAACAGAATGGCAGCGATCTTAAAGTTAGCATTGAAGGTTATTGGTACCGTACTATCTTATGGGAAGTGCCAATTATGGCTTTAATCTGTGAGCTGTATTATTATGTTAAAGGGGCTGAACCTATTACGCCTGAGCTCGTGAACACCGTTAATAGAGAGAAGATCGAGAAATATGGCCGATTGGGTGTTACCATTGCAGAATTCGGCACACGTCGGCGACACTCCTATGATGTACACAGCAAGGTGGTGCAGGCCCTCAGCGAGTTCGGCGCAGGCACATTCGTAGGAACGAGCAATGTTCATTTTGCGATGCTGCACAATACGAAGCCGATCGGAACTCATGCCCATGAATGGTTCATGTTCCATGCAGCGAAATATGGCTTCAAGATGTCGAATTCCCTGGGACTGGAACATTGGACTGCCGTTTACCGCGGAGACCTGGGGATTGCACTGGCTGATACGTATACAACGGAGATATTTTTCGAACAGTTCGATAAAAAGTTCTCTAAACTCTTCGATGGCGTGAGGCATGATAGCGGCGACCCTATTGTGTTTGCCGAGAAAACGATCAATCACTATAAGCGATTGGGTATCGATCCATTATCAAAGACTATTATTTTCTCTGATTCGCTGAACTATGACAAAGTTGAACGAATTGCAAACTTTTGTAAAGGAAAGATTGGAATGTCTTTTGGGATCGGCACAAACTTCACCAATGATGTGGGATTAGCGCCTTTGAATATCGTTATCAAAATGACGGAGGCACTCCCTGAAAACCAAACCTGGATACCTGTAGTAAAGCTGTCAGACGAAAAAGGCAAATATACCGGGAACCCAAAAATGATCCATCTAGCAAAGGAAATATTGGGAATTGATTAGCTGTCCTTGCGATATACTATAAATACAAAAGCTCTCAGATCTTGATGTCTGAGAGCTTTTGTATTTATAGGGTAAGCCTTATTAACCTTTAGGTTCCGTTTTTATCGGGAACATAATTGAGGCAATTACAGAAACGATAAGCACCCCTACCACTACGATAAGTGAATGAGAAGATTCTATATGATAAAAAGGACCGATTACCATTTTGAAACCGATAAAGGCAAGAATAATGGCTAATCCGTAACTCAGACGGCTGAACATATACATGAAGTTGGCCAGTAGGAAATAGAGCGACCTTAGTCCCAGGATAGCAAAGATGTTAGACGTATACAGAATAAAAGGATCGTCTGGGGCGATAGCGAAAATCGCTGGAATTGAGTCTACAGCAAAGAGAAGGTCAGAAAACTCAATAACAGTTACTACCACCAGAAGCGGTGTAGCCATTTTCACGCCATTTTGTACGGTGAAGAACTTGTCGCCGTCAAAGTTTTTGCTAACCTTGAAAAAACGATGAATCAAACGTGCTCCGGGACTCTGGCTATAATCTTTATCTTCATCGTCGTGGCCACCTCCGCCCCATGACTTGACACCTGCATATAAAAGGAATATCCCGAATATGAAAAGAACGATATTAATGTCGTATTTAAATCCTTCCTGCCCAAAATAGCCTAGAATTTTATTCAGATAAGTGGCTTCAATAAGCGCAACACCGGCGAAAATAAAGATTGCGCGGAAGAATAACGCTCCTAATATTCCCCAGAACAGCACTTTATGCTGAACTTCCCTAGGGACCCGGAAGAAAGAAAACACGAGGATAAACACGAAAAGATTATCAACAGACAGTGCCTTCTCGATCCAATATGCAGACTGGTACTGGGTGAATTTTTCAAATCCTGCAAACTGATATATAGCACCACTGAAAGCCATTGAAAGACCAATCCAGGCTATAGACCACCACATAGCCTCTTTGCTCGAAATAATATGGCTTTTCTTGTTGAAGACCCCGAGATCAAGCGCCAACATGATCAAAACCAATACGCCGAAACTTGCAATGAGTCCGGGGTGATATAATAGATTATCCATTTATTGAACTTTTTTGTCGCAAACCTAATAACTAAAATCGATATTATTAATCCCGAAACATGCACATTGTACACTTTCAATTAAATATTTACATACAAGCACCGCCAGGCAAACCAGCTTTACAACAGATTCTTTGGGATATTGTATTATCTTGGCAGTTTATATATCAAAAAGCTTCAATATGCTTACCATTCTACATAAGTTCAGAGACCATCAGGTCGCAGCAGATACAGAGATTTTAATACTCGGCACCTTTAGCGGCGACACAGAAGAGGGAACTGATTTTTTCTACGGACGGTCGCGAAACTTTCTATGGCATCTGTTGCCTCAGTGCTGGGCCAGGGAACCGCTAAAAGAGGCTGATCTCGAAGAGAAAAAACGGTTTATGGCAGAGCGTAAAGTAGATTTTGCCGACCTTATCCACGCGATAGATGTGCCCGAAGGGGAAGAAAAGAATGTGGATGATGCTTTTATAGACGCGCAGGCAACAGAGTGGAAGGACATTATCGGGATTATGGCATCGCTTTCTAATCTAAAAGCTGTTTATTTTACGAGAAAGACATTCAACGGAATCCCAAATACTAAAAGGCACCTGAGTCTTATCGTTGATTATTGCAGGCAAAAGGATATCAGAATTTGCAAACTGGAAACTCCTGCCAAATTCTATAGCCCTGAGAAGCTTCAGCAGTGGAAGGATACGATTGTTTCAAAAAAAACCTGTTTAAGGCCTTAAATCTTCCTGCAGTCTATTTACATGAGGCGAATAAAATGATAAATTGCCAGTGCAATAATAATGGTAGAATAAATGAACCAACCTGACAGCGTATTTTATCTGGATAACAAAGTTGGAAGAACAGTATCGGTCAATAACGATGAGTTTCTTTTCTTTTCCGGATATAATTACCTCGGGATAAATCAGCAATTCGAATTTACAGAGCTCGTAAAGGAAGGCATCTCCAGGTTTGGCTGGCTCTTCCCTTCGTCAAGGATTTCAAATACGCGTCTTTCCCTATACGAAGAATGTGAAGCCATGCTTTCCAGGATCACTGGCTCTGAAGATACTGTATTGCTTCCCTCCGGCTTCGCAGCGGGGCAGTTAGCCACCTCCCACCACAGACAGGATCTTTACAACGCACCAGGATCACATCCGGCAATTACCAGAAATAGCTCAGCACATCAGAATTTTAAGACATGGTCGGACTGGCTCTTATCAAAAGCCAACGAATCAGGTTCCGACGACACCCTTGTTTTTGCCTCCAATTCCTTGGATCCGCTTACCGCAGCGCTTTATGATTTTTCATTTATCAGAGATTTTAAAAAGCCTGTAAATATAATTTTAGATGATTCCCATGGAATCGGGATTATCGGAAAAGACGGATCGGGAATCAGCTCTTTGCTGCCTGAGGTAAAGAAAGCCTCTTATACCTTCACTTATTCGCTTTCAAAGGCTTTTGGCATTCCCGGAGGCGCGATAAGTTGCATTAAGGAAGATGCTGACCGCTTAAGGAGCTTGCCGGGCTATGCCGCCGTTTCTCCTCTCTCACCAGGCATGATATACGCTTTTACGAAAGGTCAGCAGATCTATGGAAGCCAGCGGGAAAAGCTGCTTCAAAATATCAATCATTTTGCAATGTTGACAAAGGAATTATCCGGCTTGAAATACGACTCCCGCTTTCCGGTTTTCGTCCTGCCAGCCAACCTAAATGAGAAGACTTTCGAAAAAAATAAGATAATTATTTCTGCGTTCGCCTATCCTGACCAGACAGGACCGCGGATCAAGCGACTGGTGTTAAGCGCCCTCCATACCGCTGAAGATTTGCAAACGCTGGCAGACGTGCTGAAGTTAGCGTACAACCAAACACTTTAAAAAGCCAGTTTATATAGTCCATCGCTCGCAACCTCGAAGAAAGGCCTCATCCACATCCGCTCCTATCCCTGGGAGGTCGGCAATATTCAGCAGAAACCCATCGTAGGTAAGTCCGTTTTTTACAGGGTCTTCGAGAAAACCCAACAGACAGCTGTCTAAATCGAAGAAAGTGATTCCGGGACAAGCGTAGACAAGATGCAGCGTTGCACTCAACGCGAGGCGACTCTCCAGCATGGTTCCTATCATGCAGGGCATTCCTTCATCTGATACCAGCTGATGTATTTTCAATGCTTCATTGATCCCGCCTGACTTGGAGAGCTTTATATTCACAAAGTCGCATGATCTGGACTGGATCAACCTTCTTGCGTCATGATGATTATAGCAACTCTCATCCGCCATTATACGAATGGGCGACTGGCTTCTCAACAGCGGCAGATAATCGTCATACCATGTCCTCATAGGCTGCTCGCAAAACTGGATACTCAGCCTGTCCATCTCTTTTAATGCAAACAACGCGTCCTCATAGTTCCAACCCTGGTTAGCATCGATACGCAAAACTATCTCTTCACCAACCGCCTTTCTTATCGCTTTCATGCGCGTTACATCCTCGTTCGCATCTTTGCCAAGCTTGATCTTTAAAACACGGGCACCCTGTTCCTTGTACTTTACAGCAGAGTCGACCATCACTTGCGTGTCTGCTATGCCAATGGTGATATCTGTTTCAATTGTTCGTTTCTCACCTCCAAGAAATTGATAAAGCGGCAGGTTTGCATTCTTGGCGGCCAGATCATAAAGTGCCATATCAAAAGCGCTCTTAATCGTCGTGTTCCCGGCAGCATAAGCATCCAGATCTTTCAGACGCGATGTAATATCCAGAGCGTCTTTCCCTTTCCATATCTGAGCAAAGTTTCTGGCCATTTCCAAACAGGTCTCCTGCGTTTCACCCACAATCATAGGAAAGGCGGAGCATTCGCCAACGCCATAGAAACCGGCATCAGTGTGAACCCGGATGAAGACATTTTGAGCAAACTCCATCGTTCCCGTGGCAATTGCGAAAGGTTCTATGCGAATACTATAGCGATATATATCTATTTCTATAATTTTCATCCAGCTGCAGGCTTTAAATAAATATACGCTTAAGAACGAACATTCTCCGGACGAAGTGCATCTTCACGGTGTAACTGCCATAGGCGGGCACCACCCTTGATGCCATCTTTATTCGTAATGATCTCCACATTGTCGTCAAGCTTAAAATCAAGCTCATCCGCATTACCGCCGCCGATATACAATCGGTCATAGTTAAATACCACTCTTAACACCTTAAGCACCTGCTTCATCCGTCGGTTCCATCTCTTTCTGCCTATCTGAATGTAGGCCCTGTCTCCTATAAACCCGTCGTAAGTTCGCTTCTTGCTGATGGGATGATGGGCTATCTCTAGATGAGGCAGCAGAACTCCATCCATTAGCATCGCGGTTCCAAAGCCAGTGCCCAGGGTTATCACCAGCTCAAGGCCACTTCCGCTAACGACACCCAGGCCATGAATATCAGCATCGTTCGCAACGCGTACCGGCTTTTGAAGAAGATCCCCAAGAAGCGCGGCCAGATCAACGTCCTTCCATAAATTCGTTCCGAGGTTCGGAGCAGTACAGGTAACACCATTCTTTATATAGCCAGGAAAACCCACTGAGACCTTATCATAAGCCTCGAAATCTTTTATCAATGTACTGATGGCTTTCAATACAGCATCCGGCGTTGCAGGCTTTGGTGTCTTTACTTTCTTATATTCCTGAGTAAGCTCACCCGCCTCGTTAAGGATTGTCGCTTTGATCGATGATCCGCCGATATCAATCGACAAAATTCTGGTACCTGGTGATGTTGCTTTCATAGATATTAGTTTACGTTTACCTGAATACGTCTGAGAAAATCTCATAAGATTTCAGGCGTGCCTGGTGATCGAATATGTGAGATGTTGCCATTACCTCATTTACGCCGGTTCTTTCGATGAAGGATAGGACATCGCTCTTAAGTTTCTCGGGGCCGCCGATAAAAGAATAAGTTAGCATCTGGTTAACAGCCTGCTCTTCATAAATATTCCAGAGATCATCCATACTATCCACAGGTGGTTGTAGCAGACTTCTTTTTCCGGTGACTATGCCCATAAACATGCGTTTAACTGAAGTCGACAGCCGTTCTGCTTCTCTATCCGTATCCGCCGCTATAACGTTAACACAAGCCAGAACGTAAGGTTCTGAAAGATTTTTCGATGGCTGAAAATTCTCGCGGTACAATTTTATTGCTTCCATGAAATACGTCGGAGCAAAATGACTGGCAAATGCGTATGGCAAACCCATTGCAGCGGCTACACGGGCACTATCCGTACTGGAGCCCAGTACCCAGATAGGGATATCCAGACCTTCGCCAGGTATTGCTCTTACTTTACTGTCAAAGTTATCTTCAGAGAAAAACTGCTGAAGTCTTTTGATATCGCTGGGGAAATGATGCGCTCCGTGCATATTCTCACCACGAATGGCCATTGCTGTTAGCTGGTCGGTTCCGGGAGCCCTTCCGAGCCCAAGATCAATACGGTCAGGGTATAAGGACGCGAGTGTGCCAAACTGTTCAGCTACAATCAGCGGTGCATGATTAGGCAGCATAATTCCCCCGGATCCTACGCGGATGGTCTTGGTACCGCCCGCAATAAATCCGATTAAGACCGATGTCGCCGAACTGGCAACACTAGGCATATTGTGATGCTCAGCCAACCAATACCGCTTGTATCCTAATTCTTCCACCTTCCGGGCCAGGTCCAGGCTATGGCGAAAAGAATCAGCAGGAGTCTGCCCTTCCACAACGGTGGCTAAATCTAAGACAGAATATGGAATATCTTGAAGTTGTTTTGTATTCATTATCTATATGTCCTGAATGTATTTAACACCCAAACTCTAAAAATAGTTGTTCTGATATGTTTTCTTCTGGAAGAACTCATTAAATGACTTTGTCGATACACATTCTCCGATATAAAAATGGAGGTTTATCTCCGCTCCCGTCACTTGTATGCCTTGTTTTCTGAGAGATATTTTGATAACTAACAAAATAGTTATATCTTTAATAGAATGAAGATCAAACTCTTACCTCTGATATTATTATATATACTAACCGCTTCCTGCGGCATCAACAAGTTTAAAAACAACCTGCGCCATGGCAGATGGGTCTACAAGGATTCAACATCAAACGATGTATTAACCTCAAAGGGAAAATACCGTAAAGGCAACGAAATAGGGAAATGGAAACACTATAATAACGGCGTCCTTTTTCGACAGGAAAAGTTTAAAGGTAATAAAGCCCAGGTTGTCAACTACTATCCCAATCAAAATGTTGAGTCCGCAGGTACCACCGGACTGGACAGATCAGCAGAGATGATTCATTGGTATTATGACGGAAAATGGAGGTTTTATTCTGAGGATGGAAAACTGGATTCTGTCAAGATCTTCGATAAAGGACAACTGGTAAGTGCTGAGGGATCTGGAGATTAAGCTAATCATTTCAAAGCGAAACACATATCTATCTGATTTCTAACCAATTTCAACCAAACAACTTTCATAGAAAAAGTCGTCACCAGATAATTATTAGAATATTCCACAAAAACCTTTTCATTTTTCGAGAATATTCTATATTTGCGACACAATCACGGGGGATTAGCTCAGCTGGCTAGAGCGCTTGCATGGCATGCAAGAGGTCATCGGTTCGACTCCGATATTCTCCACCCCTTCAAAGCGGCCCGAAAGCCGCTTTTTTTATGCCTCACACACTAGCTTCTGAGGCTTTCGCTTGTTGTTAAGCGCTCCAGTCAAAATTCTGTTTCTTTTACAATCGTGTGAAATGTTACAATTCCCGATGGCGTATAATTGCAAAAATTATGATTCAACAATCTACTACTACAAAACCCCTGAAAGACAGCAATCAAAGAATATCCACCATCCTTGCATTTGCACTCATTCCTTTGTCGGGTTTCGCAACAGATATCTACCTGCCATCATTGCCTTCCATGTCAACGGTACTAGACGTTAGCAGTACGAAGATTCAGCTTACCCTGAGCTTGTTCCTGATTACTTATGGCATCGCACAATTATTCATCGGCAGTATTGTTGACAGTTTCGGAAGATACAAGATCAGCCTCATCTGCCTTATTGTATTCGCTATCTCTTGTGTCGTTATTTCGACCACAAATAATATTTATATCATCTATCTGATGCGCATCATACATGGTTTCACCGTAGCCGCTGTTATTGTGGCAAAACGGGCGTTCTTTGTAGACGTATATGAAGGAGAAAAACTAAAGCATTACCTTAGCCTCTTCTCTATCATCTGGTCTACCGGACCTATCATTGCACCTTTCGTAGGAGGATATCTTCAGAATGCCTTCGGCTGGGAGTCTAATTTCTATTTCCTTGCAGGGATGGCATCGATCCTGGCTATCCTCGAGTTTATTTACAGCGGCGAGACACTAAAGAAATTCAGCGACTTCAGCGTTAGTAAGATGGTTGGTGTATATGGCGATATGCTGAAAACGCCTAGTTTCAGTCTCGGATTGATCATGCTTGGCCTGGCTTACTGCATGGTAATGGTCTTCAATATGACGGGGCCATTCATCATTGAGCATCATTTTAACGGCACTCCCATTATAGCAGGTTATAGTTCGTTAATCCTTGGCTTTGCCTGGATGACCGGAGGGTTTATAGGCAAAGCAACGATCAACCGCCCTTTTGTGAAAAAAATGGTCGTTAATATCGGTATGCAGCTACTATTCGTTGTGACTATGCTGATAAGCATTCCTGTCGTATCCAACCTCTTTAGTATGATCTTCTTCGCCTTTATTATTCACGTGACCGCAGGCTACATCTTCAACAATTACTTTACCTATTGCCTGGGGAGGTTTCCAAACAACGCAGGCGTTGCCAGCGGACTTACCGGAGGAATCACCTACGTAATCGTCTCCTTCCTGAGCTATGGAGTCGTCACCCTACTTCCCGCCAAAGACGAACTGAACCTCGGCTATAGTTATCTTCTGGTAACCGTATTATCCGTGTTTATTATGTGGATGGTGTATAAAACGTCCAGGCGGGAAGCTCAAGCCTAACCCACAGAGCAAAAGACACCATCAGCTCGACATGTAGCTTCTGCCGTTAGATTCCCTTCTGCTCGTTCTTGTACACACTCGAACCTTCGGGCGGATAGACGATCTTATTTTGCAGGTCTTTAATATATTCAGGGTCGAAGGCCGGAATCTGCAAATCACCATCTTCAACCCATTTCTTAACCTTCTCTTGTACTTCCGCAGCCTTCTCCTCAGACGGCTCTTTTTCTTTTGCCAGATAAACAGTCTGAGACGACAGTGCAAACCCCGTACCGCTGGACGCAACAACATCCATCATCCTCAGATAGATATCCTCCTGAATTTCCAGAAAGCGGTCAAAGTCGGCTGCCAATATATACGAGAAAACCTCCAGCTTAAAAGCATCAGTTCCGATCTCGATAAAGCGAACCCGGGCAGAAGACGGATCGACCTTCGGATGCGCATACAATATTGCACGCATTTCGACAAGCAGGTAACGGATCTGGTCAGGTGTCGCATCAAAACGTATCCTGAAAACAGGATGGAACCAAAAGCGATCACGATGGAAAAAGTTCTCGATCTTTAAAGAAGAGAATTCGCCGTTGGGAATGGTAACGACAGTCCGGTCATTCGTACGGATCTGCGTGGAACGCATACCGATCTGCTCTACGGTTCCTACAACATCTCCCACCTTACAAAAATCACCTACCCTCACAGGCTGATCAGCAATCAGCGTAACACTTCCTACAAAGTTTTCTACCGTCTTCTGTGCACCGAGAGCTAACGCGATACCACCAATTCCGAGAGCCGCAATACCGGTAGTAACATCAAAACCAAAGGTTCCCAACACCATGATAATGCCGACAAAAACAAGCGCGATCTTTGCTGCACGTCGTAAGAAGAGAACTGCTGAAACAGCTGCCTGGTTGCGCTTCTTTCCCATTCGCTTCTCTACATAACGTGTTGAGGTATCGAGTAGCTGCCATACGAGAAGCAATAGGGCAACTAAACCAACAACCACAGTTAGATTACTGAAACGTTGCCTTACAATGATGGATATACCGGCCTCCTGACTACAGACCACAAAGAACACCACTGTTAAATATATCTGGATGGGAAGTGAAAATGCCTTTATAATACCCGCATGAGGATCGTTCCTCGCTCTCTTCCATAGTAAAGGAATGAAAAACAAAAAAGCTTTTGTAATCGCCCAGGCAAGGATATATGCAATCAGAATCAAAAATATCAATCCGAACCAGTGTCCCACCGGCACCCCGCCCCATTTCTTCGCATTCAACGCATCGGGCATCACTTTCTCAATCAAGGGCGCAATAGGTGCTGCCTCCACCTGAGTGGGTAACCGCTGTATCGTCTCAGAAGAAAATAGCCAGATGACTTCTCCATTTTTACCGTTGGTGCTTTCCAGCAACAGGTCAAACGGTTCATTATTAACCGAGCCTGTACCAATGCGCTCCAGATTTGGACCCAGGTTATCATCCGTTTTACCTGCCGGATCATTGCTCATCAACGTATACGGCAATACTGTTCCATCATTCATGACAGCTTCCAGAGCTTTGGCAAGTCTTACCTTATCACGATTCTTCTTCAGAATCCTGTCGAGCCGCAAATACATCGCAGCCTTTTCGTAGTTTTCTTGTGCAACAGCACTGATAAAGCCTTCAACCGCACCCCTGGGTGTGCCCCGGCCAAGAGAGTCAGGCGGCAAGACCGGAGCAGTTTCTCCGATTGCTGCGGTATCCTTTCCGGTAGTGTCTCCCTGCGCACTACTTGTGTTGATGCCAAAGCCCAGAAAAAGGAATGAATACAATAAAAAATATGCGGAATGTTTTTTGAGAATATGAAAACTGAAAATCATAAGGATAAATCGATTTGCAAATTATTTACGAATGGCGTCCGACTTTCCTAACACAACAGGGGGGCTATTGTTTGCCCGTATAGCCCTCTTGAAGACGGCATGGAAGCAGAAGCCGCGGGATTTTTTGCCTCAATTATCAGACATATAATTTCTGACAGTTCTCACAAAAGTAGCTTTGCCGTTTCGTTTTCCCGATCTTTTTAGACGTTAAGGGAGTATGATAAACCGGACATTCTTGCTGTCGGTGCACCTTTAAAAAACCTTCGGGTCTTCCAGACTTCTCCCATTCCAGATACTCGAAACTTTTGGAAACGCAGGTATCAACGGTATCTGCCAGTTTCTTTTTACCCATCTCTCCTACCACACTCTCCGGGTGAACCCTCACCTCATATAGCACCTCGTCCTTTATCTTGTTCCCTACACCGGCAAAAATACCCTGATCCAGAAGCACATCGCCAATAAGGCGGTCCGGTTTAGCATTTATTTTCTTCACTGCTTTGCCGGCATCCCAGCTTTCATGCATTACTTCAGCACTCCAATCATAGATTTGATCAAGAGGCTCCTCTATGATCCTGGCATCACATGCATAAAAATTCAGTTCTTCATCTTCTCCGAATATCAGTCCTAGCTTTAGCGCGCCATCTTTCCTTTCATTGATGAGGTATGAGCCAAATAGCTGGAGGTGCACCCTGATAGTAAAATCCGGCAGACAAATCAGAAACTCCTTTCCAAACGTCTTTAAGTCCAGAACCGGACAGTTAAGTAATTTTTGCAAATCAAACTTGCTGCCTTCCCCTTTAACGTCCAGAATCTTCCTGCTGATAAAAGGCGCAGCTTTTTCTCTTAATAAAATTATTGATGGTCCTTCCGGCATGGTCCTAATAACAAATACAAACAGCAGCGGTTTGTCTCTTTTTCTAAAACTATGATAGCGGCTTCAGCTTACGGGATAAATCTCTACTTTTATCCGCTAAAAGCTTAGGGATGGAATTAATCGGATATTTAAAAGAACAATTGTCGCTGGATCCTGATCTCGAGCGAAACCTTGAACAGGCCTTCCGCAGAGACCATTACACAAAAGGTCATAAGATAACTGAACCGGGGACGCTTTCAAACAAAGTATACTTTATAGAAAAAGGTCTAGTGAGAACCTACTACGTGAAGAACGGAAAAGAGATCACCCATCATTTCTTCGCCGAAAATAAGTTTACGATGCCTATAGAAAGCATCTTCTATAACCGCAGGTCGCCTTACGGTATCGAGGTGCTAGAAAGCAGTATCATTCGTTCTGTCAGATTTCCTACCCTCGAAAAACATATTGATGGCTCCGCAACACTTGAAAAGTTCATTCGGATGTTGCTTATCGATGTACTAAAGACGTTCTCGGATCGCTTATCCGCGCTGCAGTTTCAATCTGCCCATGAACGTTATCAGACGATGCTTGACCAAAATCCCAACATATTGCTGCGCGCACCCCTCGGACATATCGCATCCTACCTGGGAATAACACAACAAACATTGAGCGTTATTCGCGCTCAGAAGTAATCATAAACTAATTCCAGACCATTGCAATGTCGTTTTTTTAAGATAGATTAAAAAGCTGCCACCCTTTTTTGATGAATTTTGTACCCATATCAAATAAGCGATCATGGCATCAAAAATACGTGTATCTGTTCTCGCACTTAGCATGGCACTTCTCTCCTGCCAGTCAAACAAAAAAGAACCTTCAACGGCTTCAAGTGCAGCAATACCAGTCATTACTCACAAAGCATCCAACACCAGCGCCACTTCCCCCCTGTCCCTAAGCGGAAACGTAGAGGGATATACCACCGTCCGTCTCGGATTTATGGTGGCTGGCAAGATCAACTTCATCGCCAATCAGGAAGGTCAGAAGATCACAAAGGGACAGTTGCTCTCAAGTCTTGACCCAACAAGCTATCAAATCGCGAAGGCCCAGGCCGATATCCAGGTCAATCAGATAAAGGATGAATACAACCGAATCAAGCTCATGTATGAGCGAAATAGTGTAAGTCAGAGCGACTTCAATAAAGTAAGCTTCAGTCTGCAACAAGCCACACAACAGCAGAAGCTGCACGCCAAAAACCTTGCTGATACACGACTTTCTTCGCCCATCACCGGGGTACTGCTAAAGAAAATGGCCGAGACGGGCGAAATCGTCGGAGTCGGCAGCCCTTTATTTGTCGTGTCTGATATCAGCCGCGTTAAAGTAAATGCTTTCATACCCGAAACAGAACTTAACCATGTTAAGCTGGGCGAAATGGCCAAAGTCTACATTTCGTCGATCGATAAGACATTTACTGGCAAGATAACCGAGATCGGATCAGCAGCAGAAGCTACATCACGCGCCTTTTCTGTCAAAGTAGATCTCGACAACCCTGGCCTCCATATCAGACCCGGCATGATTGCTGAGATCCTTTTCGAGAAGCGATCAGCAAATCAGATGCTGACCTTGCCCGCGGAAGCAATCCTTCATGATACAGATAACCAGACTTACGTTTTCGTTGCCGACAGCAGCCAGCAAAAGGCTTACAAACGAAATGTAACTGTAGGCCAGCTGATCAACAATCAGATTGAAGTAACCTCAGGAATCCATGACGGCGAGCTGGTTGTTACCGGCGGACAGCAAAAGCTATCAGATGGCATGGCAATATCCATGAACAAATAAGCGAACTCATGAACTTTATTGAAGCATCACTTAAATACAAGCAGGTAACACTCTCTGTACTATTGCTCTTATTTGCAGTTGGCGCAAATTCACTCCTTAACATGCCCCGGCGTGAAGACCCCAGGATCACCGTCAGACAAGGTCTTGTAATTGCCTACTATCCGGGAGCCAATTCAGCGCAGGTTGAAGATCAGGTTACCAAAAAGCTGGAACAGTATCTCTTTCAGTTTGAAGAGGTACGGAAGGATAAAACGTACTCTACTACGCAGGATGGAATGGTCGTCGTCAACGTCGAACTTGGCGAAAAGGTACGTGAACCAGACGTGTTCTGGAGCAAGCTGCGTCATCAGCTTCTTCTGGCCCGGCAAATAGATCTGCCTCCCGGCGTAAGAGGCCCGGTGGTAAACTCCGATTTTGGAGATACAGAAGCCCTCGTCATCGGCATAGAGAGCAATACTGCTACGTACTCCCAGCTGAAAAATTATGCTGAGAAAGTAGAAGATTATATCAGAAGCGTCAAATCCGTTTCCAAGATAAAGCGTGTAGGTGAGCAGAAAGAACAGATTCAGGTTACCTCAGGGTCTGAAAAATTGTCTCAATATGGAGTGAGCCTTCAGCAGGTCGTTAGAGTACTGCAATCGCAGAACACTATCAGTGCTACCGGCGACATAAAAACTGAAAACAACAATACACCCCTATACACACGCGGATACTATAACACCGAACAGGAAATACGCAATCAGATTGTCGGTACTTCCAAATCAGGAGCCGTATTACGTCTGGGCGATCTGGCCACTGTAAAAAGAGACTACGCAGAGCCTACATCGAAAACCACCGTCAATGGCAATAAAGCACTGATCCTTACTGTCCAGATGCTGGAGGGAAACAATATCGTGAAGTTCGGTGAGGAGGTAAATGCTAAACTCGCTGAAGCTTCCAGACTGCTGCCTCCCGACGTGAAGCTTACCACCATCGTCAACCAACCTCAGCTGGTTAATGAAAACATATCCCATTTTATACGAGAGTTTTTTCTTGCGATCGTAGCCGTCGTGATCGTTGTCATTCTTCTGCTCCCCTTCCGCATTGCCACTGTTGCTGCCATGGCTATACCCATGACAATTGCCATTACTTTTGCGCTTATGCACGCTTTCGGTATCGAACTTCATCAGGTTTCGCTGGCAGCGCTCATTGTCGTCCTGGGGATGGTTGTGGATGACGCTATCGTAATTGCCGATAACTATGTGGAGTTGCTTGACGAGGGCGTAGACCGCTGGACTGCCGCCTGGCGTAGTGCAACTGACCTCTTAATCCCGGTATTTGCCGCTACCATCACCATTATCGCCGCGTTCCTTCCTATGGTCTTGCTAACAGGAGCCGTCGGTGAATTCATCCACGCACTGCCGCTTACCGTTGCCATTGCTCTTGCTTCATCCTTCCTGGTTGCCATGGTACTGACTCCACTCCTGTGCTATGTGTTTATCAAAAAAGGCCTTCATGACCATACCGAAGTAAGGGACGAAAAAAAGAAGGAATCTCTTCTCGATAAAATGCAGAAGGCGTATAATGCAGCACTTGATTGGTGCGCCAGGCGTCCCAGGCTCACGATTGCGATGAGTATGCTTACCATACCGTTAGCGGGACTACTCTACTTCGGAGCTATAAAACAGAAATTCTTTCCTGCTGCAGAGCGGAATCAGTTCGTTGTGGAGCTATGGATGCCTACTGGTACAAAGCTGGAAAAGACCGAGCAGGCCATCATGAAAGCACAGCATCTGGTCGAAAAAGATGAGCGAGTTACGTCTTTCGCCACCTTCATTGGCACCAGCGCCCCACGGTTCTACTATAATTTTTCACCAGAAGTACCTGTGAGCAACTATGCGCAGATACTTATTAATACCACCACCGAAGAAACAACCGAATCTCTGTCAGAAGAACTTCAGCCACTCATCGAACAGCTTATTCCTGAAGGTATGCCGCAGGTAAAACTCATGCAACAGGGTCAGCCTCTGAAAGCGCCTGTCGAAGTGCGTATTAGCGGTGATGACGTGAATACTCTTAAGAAACTGGGTAACCAGGTCCAGGATATCCTTAAAAAGGCTCCGGGAAGCGCACTGGTACGAAGCGATTTCCGTGAAGACTATTACGGCATCAATATCAGGCTACGAAATGAAGCCGGCCGGCTTGGCTTTACCACAGAGAGTATTTCCAAAATGGTATATACTGGTTTTTCAGGAGCTCCAGTCTCTACCATGTACGAAGGCAATAATCCTCTCGACATCGTCTTACGCCTCGATGAAGACGAGCGGCGAAACTTTACAGACCTGCAAAACATCTATCTGGAATCACCTGTAACCGGGGCTCGCATGCCGTTGAGGCAGATAGCCGATATCAGCCCCGAATGGCAGACTGGAAAACTTATGCGAAGAAATGGAGTAAGAACGCTGACTGTTCAAAGCGAAACCCAGCGCAACGTCCTTCCCTCAGAACTGCTGAACAGCGTAAAGACAGAGATCAGCAAAATCTCGCTTCCAAACGGATATCATATCGAGTATGGGGGTGAGTTTGCAAACAAACAGGAGACTTTCAGTCAGATGATGATAGTTCTCCTCGTCAGCCTTGTTCTGATCTTCTTCATTCTGCTATTCCAGTTCCGCAATCTAAAAGAAGCAGGCATTGTCATGCTAACCATACCGCTAAGCTTGTTTGGCGCATTGTTCGGTCTGTTCATAACAGGCAATAACTTCGGATTTACCGCTTTTGTGGGGCTCATCAGCCTCTCGGGGATCGTAGTCCGCAACGCCATCATCCTTATCGATCATACAAACGAACTATTGCATACAGGACTTGACATCCGCAACGCAGCCATACTATCAGGAAAGCGCCGGCTCCGTCCGATATTCCTTACCGCCATGGCCGCTGCCATCGGAGTCCTTCCAATGATCGTCTCCGGCTCCCCTATGTGGAGCCCTTTGGCCAGCGTTATTGCTGTTGGAGTTATATGGAGCATGGTCATGGCACTCCTTACAGTTCCTGTGATGTATATCAGCTGGATAAAGCCCGAAGACAAGGAAAATGCAATCAGTCTGAAAAAGGAAGAACAACATGAAAAGTAAGAACATCATATATCACATAGCGGCAATATTCCTGGTCATATTTTCGGAAAGACCTGCATTAGCCCAGCAGCAGACATTAACCCTTCAGCAAGCGATTGACGCTGCCCTGGAAAGCAATCACCTGCTCAAAGTCAAGTCACTACAGATCGAGGAGAAGAAAGCTAAGACGAAAGAAGACATGATCAAAAAGTATCCGGCGGTTACATTAAACTCGACATGGCAGTACAATGCGAACATTGGTGAACTTGTCATTCCCCAGGGATCCTTTGGCGCGCTGCCCCTTAATGCAAACACGAGTATACAACTTCCTGACGCCGATAAGTCTTTCGAGCTCGGCAAGCATCAGAACTTTAATGCAGGTGCCACTATCTATCAACCACTAACACAGCAGGCCAAGATCAATACCGGCATCGAGGTAAGCAAAACTGAAGTTCTCATCGCCGCGCAGGAGAAACGAAAAGCCGCTCAACAGATCGAGCAGGCAGTAGAAAAACTCTATTTCGGCATGCTGATAAACAGCAAAAAAACAGACGAAGCTAAAGCAAAACTTGAGCTCTCAAAGCTCAGACTGTATGATGTCGAAAGCGCTCTTTTATCTGGAAAAACCATCAATCTCAGCAAGGAAGGTCTGCAGGCCAGCATAGCAGATGAGGAACAGGAACTTCTGAAACTAACGATCCAGCGCGAGGATTATGCTGCGGATCTAAAGCGCCTCACCGGTATTGAGGTCATTAAATTCAGTCTGAATCCGGTTGAGACAGACCTGTCCGAACCTAAGGATGTGTCCGAATACCAATCCTCAGCCCTTTCCGGAAATGCCGATCGTAATATAGCGGGGCTCACAGTAGACAAGACCAGGCTCGCCATTAAAGCCGCGAAACAAAGCTACCTGCCTGACGTAGGTATCATAGCCGGATATACTTACCAGCAGGGTAATATCTTATATCCGACCAACAATCCTTTTGCCGGACTCAACTTTAAATGGAACATTCAGGATCTCTTTGCCAATAAGCAGGTTCTCAGCCAGCGTTCGCTGCAACTACAACAGGCAAAAGAAAATGAAGCAAACACACTGGAACAGCTAATCGCCGATGTAGAGAAAGCAGTAAGGAAGATCAATCAGGCTCAAGCGCTGATTAACGCCGCACAAAAAGTATTAAACTTCAGAGCTCAGGAACTCAAGATCCAGCTAGATAAACGCGCTGCTGGCTTAAACGTCCCTGCCGACGTCCTGAGTACCCGGTCTACCGTAGCAAAGGCAGAAGCCGACCTGTACGCAGCCCAGCTCAACTACCGGCTTGCTCAGTCAGAACTTAACACGTTAACCGAAGGGGAAATCCTGCGATAAGGCAAATCAGAACGGCTTACCATGAGTCTTCGATACTAACGCAGGAACTGCGGAGGGAATATACCGCATGGCGCCCAGAACAAGCTCTGAAAGCACCGGCCTCCCAAACAGCCGCTGTATGCTCCTGCCCACTTTCAACCGAAAAGCAAATTCCCGGTGCCAGCTGCAGGTGTACTCCTGCTCCAGCTGTGCCCGGATCTGCTCGTTTATCCCCTCCTTACATAAATTGATAATATGACCGGATAAAATCTTTGCAGAATGAAAGGCCATAGCCATGCCATTGCCGCAGAGTGGAGCAATCATGCCCGCCGTATCACCACACATCAGGATATGCCTATCGACGAGCGACTTCCTTTCAAAGGCAATCTCATTGATACTTTCCGGCCTCTCCCATACAAACTCCGCTTTTTCAAACAGCCTCTTCAATGCCGGATTCTTCATCAATACCTCCTGCTCCATCGCTGGTATAGAACCGTAGGTATGAAGGTGTCGGTTTTCCGTAAGATAGCACAGACAAAAAAGATCTTCTTCGATCTTGTTGAAGCCGCAATACCCCCCATCGAAATTGTCCAGATGAATGGTATCGTGCAAGAAATCGCCCCTGACAAAATATTTCACTGCCATATAGGGGCTTCGTTTGTAGAAGAACTTGCGCATCAGCCGTTGGTCGAGGTTTGAGCGCTTACCGAAAGAACCAATTACAATATCGGCTTCAAAATCGCTTCCGCCGATGCTGATCTCAAACATATTCTCACTATACACCACATCGTTAACTTTCTCTCCTTCAATAAAATGAACCCCTTCTTGTAAAGCCATTTTATACAAAGCGTGATCTAGACTGAACCTGCTCAGTCCGAAGCCGCCCAGGTCAAGAGAACTGCTCAGTATCCTCCCGCTTGCAGAAGTCAGCGCAAGTTTACTAATACGGGAAGCCCCCAGCTGTTCCGGATCAATACCCAGTGTCCTGAGAAAGGGAAGCACCTCGTTGCTCACATATTCGCCACAAACCTTATGGAAAGGATACGTCTTCCGTTCAACCAGCGTAACAGAAAAACCTGAACGGCTCAGCAGTATAGCGTTAGTTAGCCCTGCCAAACCACCACCAATTATACATATAGACGGCTTCTGCTTCATTTGTAAACTATTACCTGCCACCTGAAGGCCCACATCCACTTGATTGTAAAACGCGTGAAACCTGCTCGCCGGATCAGATCCTCCAGCTCGCTCCTCTTGAAGCTGCGTAAAACGGATATTTTACTATCATGCTTAACCATAGGAGACCGGGAGAATAAGCTCGTTAGCATCCCTATGGAATGATAGGCAAACCAATGCCTGTGCAGGTCGTTAATAATAACGGCTTTCTTCGCAGCATGAACCATCTTTCTGATCAGCAGAATCCATTGCTCGTCATCGAAATGATGGGTAAACAAACTGCTGACCACTACGTCAAACTCATTCTGGCCGAATTCATGCTCAAGCACATCGGCATGCCTGAACTCCATATTCCCAAACGCCCTGTTCCTCTCCCTCGCGAATTCCACTGCGGCCGATGTAGCATCAACGCCGATCAGCCGCATATTCAAGCCCCGATGCCTAAAATATTCTTCCAGCACTCTTAAACTATCACCGCCGCCGCAACCCCAGTCACACACCGACTCGCCGCTCTCTAGTTTAAGCTGTCTAAAGGCATCGTAGAACACACTGAAGCCCCCCAAAAGCTTATTAATAACCTCCAGTTCCTTCAACACCGGGTCAAGCTCCCGATGGTCGAGGGCAAAATTATCCATAATTTCAACCTCCCTGCTTCGCTTGCTAAAATCAGGCATAGCTTAACACCATGCTTTCAAAGGTTAAACCCGGACCAAAAGCAAAGCTCAGGATCTGTTGTTCACGCTTTTCCGCTTTTAACTTTCGGCTCAACTCATCCAATACAAAGAGAACCGTTGCAGAAGACATATTGCCAAAATCTCGCAACACCTTATATGCGTGCGCATTCTGCTCAGCGCTTAAACTAAACACCTCATCACATACCTCCAGTATTCTTCTGCCACCGGGATGGATAGCAAATTGGCTGACGTCATCAAACGCCATATTCGCTTTCCTCAAAAGCTTGTCTGCAACGTCCCGGATACCCGACTTAATCTGCTTAGCAACCTGATTCGTAAGCTGCATCTCATAACCAAAGTCGCCAATCTTCCAGGCCATTTCATTTCTGGCCTTTGTGATTACCTCGGTATAAAATGAATTTATCTTAAACAGCTTTACATCTGTCGCATCTTCATGCTGCACCAACACAGCCGATGCACCGTCGGCAAAAAGCGAATTTGCCAGCCAGTTATCCAGCGAGTTTTCTTTCTGAAAATGAAGCGTACAAAGCTCCACATCCACGATCAGCACCCTGGCATTCGGCTGAGCCCTGCAAATATAGTCTGCAACCTTCAGCGCATTGAAAGCGCCATAGCAACCCATAAAGTTGATACAGGTGCGTTCAACATGAGGGTTAAGATGGAGGTTCTCTACGATCTCAATATCCAATCCAGGAGCATACATACCGGTGCAGCTAACGGTTATCAGATGCGTGATTTTCTGAGGGTTAAACGATACCGAACTGAGACATTTCTCAATAGCCCGAAGACATAGACTGAGCGCGGTATTTTCATAAAGGTTGCTTCTCTTAGACGTTGTCGGGAAAGGCATCAACCCATCATTATTTCCGAAGAACTCATAGTCCCCTCTTTCCTTCCCAAAATCATCAATCACAGAATGTCTGTAGTCAATCCCCGAGACCTGGTATAACTTTTCCAAACGCCTCGAATTATGCTCATCCAACTCATGTGCATCGATCATGAATTTGAGGATGCGGTCCTGACGATATTTGTTTACCGGATTACTTGTGCCTATGGCCGAAATGATGCTGTTCATGTGCAATTGTTTTTTTAAATTTATCTACACAGTCAGAATCATGGCGGAACTACATATCAGGTCAACCCTAACACATCTGCGCCTTCCTTTTTCTTTGCTGTTGCTCCCTGTGTATCTGTTTGCCCTGGGCGAAGTACCTAATCCTAACACTTTCCATGCCCTGGTAGTTTTTATCGTCTTGCATTTATTCGTTTATCCTGCAAGCAATGGATTTAACAGCTTCTTTGATAAGGACGAAGGCAGCATCGGGTTTTTAAAGTATCCGCCAAAGGTCAGCAGTAATCTATTCTATACTTCAATCGTCCTGGAATGGACCGGCGTGCTGCTTGCATTGCTGGTGAGCATAGAGTTTGCCCTTTGCGCCATCGTTTATAATTCATTTTCCAAGGCCTACAGCCATCCCTCGGTCAGGATAAAGAAATATCCGTTACTGAGCTTCCTTATCGTATTCTTATTTCAGGGACTCTTCATTTACTACAGTTGCTATAGGGCCCTGGCACCAGAGGGTACACAGGAAACATCGGCAGTTTGGATAGCAGGACTCGTTTGCTCATGTCTGATCGGGGCGTCTTATCCATTAACCCAGATTTATCAGCATGACGAAGATGCCCGCAGGGGCGATCGCACCCTGAGTATGCTGCTTGGTGTCCGCGGTTCGTTTGTATTCGCTGGTATTCTTTTCTTTCTGGGGAGTGCCCTCCTTTATTATTACTGGTTCAGCTGCAAGTTGCAGGAAAACTTCGGCATCTATCTGATCTGCCTGGCGCCCGCAATAATCTATTTTCTCTATTGGTTTTACAACTGTATTAAAGACCCGGCGAAGGCCTCGTTCGGCAGAGCAACCGTCATGACACTTATCAGCGGCCTGTTCATGCTGGTATATTTCAGCTGGCTTTTGCTTTTCCGCTAAACGCAAAAAAGGCTGGTTAGCAACTTACGTTGCCCAACCAGCCACTTAACAAAAATCAGATAGTTATTTTTTGATAATCTTATAGCTGCCTGTCTGTGTGTAGCTCTTGCCAAACATGTCTGTAGCTTTAACTTCTATAGTATGATCGCCCGGAGCAAGCTTGAATGGAATTGGTGCCTTCCATAGGTGCTTCGACTGCGAAGGCGCACTCGGACGTCTTCCGGACAGCAAGGTTTCAGTATGATCAAACTTGTGCAATATGTCCAAAAACACAGGGTCGTGCTCTTCTACATGAGTCATCTTTTTCCACCCACCATTATCTACACGGAAAAGCACTTCATCTTTCTCTGAACCCATGAAGAAGTTGGCATAAATGGCGGATGAAGTCTTTTTATCGTGCTCGATAACTTTCGGCGCAGAAATTTCGATCTGATAATCCTTCGCTTTTCCCGCAACTTTATAGTCCACGTCATACTGGTTACCCTTAAAGTTGATAAATGCATAACCCTTCGGCGTACCATCGCTCATCGTTGATACCGGAACACCAAGCTCATTGAGCTCTCCTGAGTACCAGTTACCGGATGTTGTGCCTACATTATAATGATGATGCGCTTTTTCCTGCTTCCATCCATCCTTTTTAGTAAAGAACAGCTGCTTCTGGTTATGGGTGTGAGCAGACAGCGAAAGCGTATGCGGAAAGTCTGCCAGTAAGTCAAACAACGCTATTCTATCCTGCTCCCTGAATCCTTCATCGTTTCCGGCTTCTCCAATTGGGATATGAAATGCAAGCACAACAAGTTTGTTCTTATCAACAAACTTCAGATCATTGGCAACAAACTCAAGCTGATCTTTTCTTAGTCCGCCCCAATAAGACTTTCCATCCCTCGGATCTGGATATAAAATATCATCCAACACAATGAAATGCACATTTCCATAGTTGAAGGCATAGTTTGCCGGACCGAAGTGTGCTTCATAAGATTCGTCAGACAGTTCGTCTTCTGTTACATCAAAATTGATATCGTGATTTCCCATCAGGTTGTACCATGGGATACCGATTTTCTTAACGGACTTTGTATAGGGACTGAAAAGATCCGGATCATTTCCCACAAGGTCACCCATACTAAGACCAAATGCTACATTTTTAATATTTGCTACTTCAGCAACTATGCCCTTATCAAAATAATCAACCTCCTGAATGGTATAAGGCTGCGGGTCGCCGAAAACAAGTGTTGTAAAGTTAGGATCCTCCTTTGATGGTGTAAGCGGAAAATCTACCGATTTAGGCAGTGCTCCGGTAGGGGCCACTCCTTTATATTTTAATGCGGGAGAGCCTGCAGGTTTATGATTGTAAAAGAACTGAGGCAGGTTGTCTTCGTTAACCGGCACCTTATACCCGGAAGGCTTAATAACTGAAATGATCTGGTCATTGCTTACCGGTAGTTCATAATAGCCTTTCTTATCCGTCAGTACTACTTCCCTACCGTTTGTAACCGCAACAGCAGCTATTCCCTTTTCATTTTTTTCTTGTTTCCGGTTTGCATTAACGTCGGCATAAACGTAACCTTTCGCAGTGTTCTGGGCCTGTAAACCTGCTGATAGCAAAAGCCCGGCTGTAACTAAATAAATTCTTCTCATATATAAATCCGTATGAGCGCATGATAATGTTGCGCTACCGACGGCGAAAATAGCCTCCTAATGTTTCGATAACGTTAAGAAATACTTAAGCTTAGATCATCTGCGCCCAGTCGGCATAACCATACGTTTTCCCTTGAGTATTGCAATGTCGTCCTGCATATCTTTCACCAAACGATGTCGGCCTCCCGGATCTTCAAGGCTCTTCGATCGCTGACCAGGTAATTTTTTCGCTTTTCGCTTGATCCTGGCAGCTAATGCCGCCAGGATTTCGTTACCCGAATATCCCATCATAAAGCGGCCTTCCCGCTCCTCTACCGAAGGTTTAGGATCGGTTAGTGCGATGACCTCTTCCGACTGCCAGGCACCGATCAGGGCGCAGGGACTGAACTGAAGATTGTTCAGCAGCACATCCTCCCGGTCGAAAGCATTGGAGCCGTAAAGCGAGACAGACATGCTCAGCATCAGCATACAGCCTGCCGGCACCTCACCTTCAAAG